>OHVZ01000025.1_pt1 | contig 80326 bp, 81 predicted proteins | sample 1579561 | NCBI WGS metagenome assembly OHVZ01 (sample SAMEA3882547, study PRJEB24775) | human gut metagenome | biome: human-associated habitat; feature: intestine environment; material: feces | place: Netherlands | collected 2009/2010
TTTTGTCGCTTTGCAAGCAAAATCCCACTAAACCCTATAGGTTGCGGATTTGAGGTAAAGAAGGTTACACAAAAGAACAAATAGCGAAACTTATGTTTATAAATGGTCGTCATCGTAAGACTTCTGACTATTCTCTATATTGGCGAGCCGGAAACTCCATTGTCGTGCAGGTCTTGTCCGCAGTCTTTACTGCAATAATCAAGCAGTATCCAGATTCATTCGGAGAATTTGCCTGTATGTCTCTTAAAGAGTGAAAAACTGCCACGAAAACAGAGTATCAACGTCGATATTATGCCAGTCATAAGGAAGAACTACAACGCAAGAGCCGTGAGTACCACAGACAGCTAAGAGTGAATAAAAATAAGTGATTGTGGAAAATATTTGCAAAGTTTTCTACATAAAAAAAGTTAATTAAATCGGCGGGGTGTTACACATATCGCTGATTTTTTGTATTTTTGCACCATTAAAGAAAGAAAACGATATGGCAGAAATAGCAAACCGTATATACGAGACAAGTGAAGGGCAGATTCTCTTCATCTCAGACTTCTCTGACATCAATGATAATGAGAAGGTGGTAAGTCGTGCACTTTCTGTAGAAGAAAAAAAGGGAAATATAGTTCGATTAGCTAATGGGGTTTATCTTCGCCCTAAGAATACCCGATTTGGGATAGTCTATCCATCAATAGATGAAATGGTGATGGCTATAGCCCAGCGAGATAAGGTACAAATACAACCTTCAGGAGTTACAGCGCTCAACAAACTTGGACTCTCAACACAGGTGCCTACAAAATATACTTATCTGACATCGGGAAGTGGAAGAGTCTTGACTCTTGGAAATCGGACTATAGAGTTGAAGAGAAGTGTTCCTAAGAACTTTGCTTTTCAGACAGTGTTGGCAGCGCTTCTTGTACAAGCTCTTAGAACATTAGGACAAAAGAATGTAGGTAATCAAGAACTCTCTACCATAAGAAAATTGGTCAATGAAGAGGAACATAAAGACTTGTTTGTACAAGACCTTACTCTCATGCCAGTATGGATGAGAAAGCTGATAACTGATATAATAGATAAAAACGAGCATTATGACACTTTGGTTAAATCACACAATAGATGAACGAATAGCAATGTTGCAACGTGCGGAAGAGAAGTTTCGTATTAATCAGGTTGCAATTGAAAAGGACTGGTGGGTAACTGTGGTGCTCAACGCTCTTTTCAAATGTTCATGTGCAGATCAACTCATCTTTAAGGGAGGTACAAGTCTCAGTAAAGGATGGAATTTGATAGAAAGATTCAGTGAGGATATAGACTTATCTGTAAGCCATGAATTCTTCGGTATAGAGAAGACGACAAAGAATCAGCGTGAAAAACTTCGCAAGAAGGCACGTAGGTATTTTCTTGATACAGTTTCAGCAGAGTTGGATGAAAATCTAAAGAAACTTGGTGTGGAAGGATACCATATAGAAAATGTAGTAGAGGAAATTGATGAGGATGGTAAGGCAAGTCCCGTTGCAAGTGATAAGGATCCGTCTGTCATTCTCGTTCATTATGAGTCTATGCTTGGTCATACGATAGAGTATATTCCGCCAAGAGTTAAGATAGAGATTAGTTGCTTGTCTATGAATGAACCTACGGAAGACCGTTTGATTTCATCATATATTGAGCAGACTTTCCCTGGAGAAGATGCGGCGGCTACAGCTACGGTCAGAACAGTTGTGCCTACTCGAACATTCCTAGAGAAGGCATTCCTGCTATGCGAGGAGTTTCAGAAACAGACTCCTCGTCATGTCCGAATGTCTAGACATCTTTATGATCTCGAACGCTTGATGGATACAGGATTTGGCAAACAAGCCCTGCAGGATATTGATTTGTATGAGCGTATAGTTAAGCATCGTTCCATATACTATGCTGTTGGGTATGTAGATTATTCTAAGTTGATGCCTAGTGAGATTGATTTCGTTCCTAGGCAAGAGTTGATGAAGGATTGGGAAGGTGATTATGCAGAGATGTGTAACCACTTTATCTATGGTCAGACTTTATCTTTCGAAAAACTTTTAGAGCGAATCAAGGAGTTGCAAGATAGGTTTAGAAAAGCCTTTTAGCGACTTTTACTCCTTAATAAAATGTTCAATAAAAAAGTTAGAAGGCTATAAGTGTTTGGTATTCAGCCCTAATATTCCTCTGGAATGACGACGAATATTAAAAGTCGATGATAGGGCTGTTCTCTACTCGGAGAACAGCCTTTTTCATCTTCTTTCTGTTTCTTTTTCATCTCATATCTGCCCGGATGTTCCTACAATCATCACCTTATATATAATATTCAGCGATAATTTACGTTATTACATTGTGTTAAGACGAATCATTATATTATGTTTTTTGCTGGCAGGTGTGCTCTGTACGAGAGCGCAGTATGATCCATCCTTCTGTCATTATTTCGACATGGAGTCATCCTTCAACCCTGCAGCAGTGGGTAAGCAGGCAAAACTGAATGTTACGGCTGCTTACGCTCTTGATATGGCTGGATTCGAACACAATCCCCGTACGATGTATCTGGCAGCAGATATGCCTTTCCTGCTTTTCAATCATCAGCAGGGTGTGGGTGTTTCGCTGATGAATGACCAGATTGGTCTCTTTACCCACCAGCGTCTTAGCCTGCAGTATGCTTATAAAAAGAAACTATGGGGAGGAATGATGAGCATCGGATTGCAGGGCGGTATGCTGAGTGAGAGTTTTGATGGCAGCAAGGTAGATGCTGAAGAATCGGGCGACCCTGCTTTTGCTACGACAAATGTAGAGGGAAGTGGAGTGGATTTTGCCTTAGGTCTCTATTTCATTCATCGTAATTGGTATGTTGGATTTTCAGGACAACATCTTACTTCTCCTACGATCAATCTGGGTGAATCAAATGAATTTAAGATTGATGCAACGTATTATTTGACTGGTGGATACAATATTCAACTGAGAAATCCGTTTTTATTTATAAAGTCATCTGCTATTGTCAGGTATAATGGTACGGCGTGGCGAGGCGATGTTACCGGACGGCTGGTTTATCAGCACGAGGGAAAGCATCTGTATGGTGGACTCACCTACAGTCCTGATCATTCAGTTACCTTTCTTTTGGGAGGTACTTTTCATGGGGTGATGCTTGGGTACAGTTACGAGTGCTATACTTCGAAGTTGAATGCAGGTAATGGTAGCCATGAGCTCTTCATAGGATACCAGACTGATATCAGTCTTGCCAAGAAAGGAAAGAACAAACATCAGAGTGTTAGAATACTATAGTATATCATCAAGAATATGAATATTGAAATGAAGAAAATATTAGGGCTCTTATGCTCACTCACAGCACTGCTCTCTCTGAGTGGCTGTTTTAGTGCCAAATCTACTTCCATGGCAGGTAGAGGAGGAGAAGTTGTGGGCGTAAGCGGAAGAGGTTTCGTGGAGCCTACTCCTTACGGAATGGTAAAGGTGAACCGTGGTTTCCTGAAGATGGGGCTTGAGACGCAGGATTCGCTATGGGGTGCAAAGACTCCCCGCAAGGATGTTTCCGTAGATGGATTCTGGATGGATGATACTGAGATTACGAACTCTGAGTACAAGCAGTTTGTGGCTTATGTACGCGATTCTATCCTCCGTACCCGTCTTGCCGATCCTGCCTATGCCGGCGATGAGACCTATATGATTACCGAAGACAAGAATGGCGACCCGGTTCCTCCGCAGGTTAACTGGAAGAAGCCTTTGCCAAGAAAACCGAATGAGGATGAACTGCGTGCGATAGAAAGTCTCTACAATGTGAATCCGGTGACCGGTGAGAAACTGATTGATTGGCGCCAGCTCAACTATAAGTATGAAATCTATGATTATACAGCAGCAGCCCTTCGCCGTAACCGAATCAATCCGCAGGAGCGTAGTCTGAATACGGATATCCAGATTAATCCTGATGAGGTGGTGATGATTTCGAAGGATACCGCTTATTATGATGATGAGGGCAGAGTGGTGAGAGAAACCATCAACCGTCCGTTGAGCGGTCCGTGGGATTTCCTCAATACTTATATCGTGAATATCTATCCGGATACAACTTGCTGGGTGAATGATTTCCGCAACTCAGATAATGAAACTTATCTGAGAAGCTATTTCAGTAATCCTGCCTACAACGATTATCCTGTTGTGGGTGTCACCTGGGAGCAGGCGAATGCCTTCTGTGCCTGGCGTACCGACTATCTTCTAAAAGGTTTGGGACCGGAGGCAAGATTCGTGCAGCGTTACCGTCTGCCAACAGAGGCAGAATGGGAGTTTGCTGCCAGAGGAAAGAATCAGAGTGAGTTCCCTTGGGATAATGCTGACGTAAAGAATGGAGATGGATGTTTCTATGCCAACTTCAAGCCAGATAGGGGTAACTATACCAAGGATGGTAACCTGATAACGAGTAAGGTGGGTATTTATTCACCCAACTCGAACGGGCTTTATGATATGGCTGGTAATGTGGCTGAATGGACCAGCACCGTTTATACGGAGGCTGGAGTGGATGCGATGAATGATCTGAATCCAGACCTGAAATACAATGCAGCCAAGGAAGATCCTTACCGGTTGAAGAAAAAGAGTGTAAGAGGGGGCTCCTGGAAAGATCCGGAATCTTTTATCCGCTCGGCATGGCGCTCTTGGGAATACCAGAACCAGCCACGCTCATATATCGGATTCCGCTGCGTAAGAAGTCTGGCTACTACATCGAGTGCCAAGCAGAAAACATCAAGAAATAAAAATAGGAGATAATCAAAATGGGTGACTATAGTAAATATAATATTGTCTATCGTCTGCAGAAGTGGATGGATAGCGTTCCGGGACAAACTTTCCTGAACTATGCATATAGTTGGGGTGCGAGTATCGTTATTGCAGGTACTCTCTTCAAGTTGACGCATATTCCCGGAGCCAATCTGATGCTCTTCCTGGGAATGGGTACTGAGATTATCGTGTTCTTCCTGTCTGCTTTCGACCGTCCTTTCGATAAGACTGCTGATGGCAGAGATCTTCCTACTCATGTGACGGAGGAATATCTGGAGACGGGTAAGGTAGAATACCAGGACAAGAATATGGCAGCTTCTACCATGGGAGCAGCTTCGTCTCCAATTGCTGGTGTTGCCAACCAGACTTCCTCAATAGCTCAGCCGGATGCCTTGTCAGAAATGCAGGTAGCTTCTGAGGAAATGCAGAAAGTGCAGAGCAGCTATGTGGATGAGCTGAAGAATCTGGTAGATACCCTTGGCAAGGTTAATGAGCAGAGCTCCCGTCTGACTCGTGACAGTGAGGAGATGGAAAACCTGAACCGCACGCTTACCGGTATTACCAAGGTTTATGAGATGCAGTTGAAAAGTGCCAGTCAGCAGATTGGTACCATCGACCAGATCAATGAACAGACCAGGAAGATGGCTCAGCAGATAGAGCAGCTGAACAGCATTTATGCACGTATGATTGCAGCGATGACCGCAAACTTAAAAGAAAAATAAATGGCAATAAAGAAAAGACCGATTTCACCACGCCAGAAGATGATCAATCTGATGTATGTCGTCTTGATGGCTATGTTGGCACTGAATACTCCTACTGAAGAGGAACTCGGTGTCGAGGGAAAGTCGCTGGTGGAGAAGGTGAAGAGAAGCTTGCAGGACGAACCGCGGAAGGGCGATGAGAAGAAGAAGGATGTGAAACTCGTGGAACTGAATGTGAGTGAGATGAATGCCTTCGTGATTCCTGAAAAGACGACCCTTTATGCGGGTGAGCGATTCAACTCACAGGTGGTGATGGCGGCTATAGACAGTACCCAGCGCCCTGAGATTTATGTCAATGGCAGTCGGCTTCAGGCTGCTGATGGTAGATATAGCTTTACGGCTGGTGGGGTAGGAGAACATCAGTTTAGCGGTTATATTCTGATGAAAGGCAAGGAGGGCGAGGAAATCCGTCGTAACTTCAGTCAGAAATATACCGTATTGCCTGTTCCGCATTCTGCTACAGTGGCTGCCGACCTGATGAATGTGCTTTATGCCGGTTATGCCAATCCTATCAGTATCAGTGTGCCAGGGGTTCCGGCGAATGCCATCTCAGCCTCTATGAGTGGCGGCTCGTTCGTATCAAAAGGCAACGGTCATTTCGTGGCGACTCCATCTACCGTTGGCAAGGATGTTACCATTCATGTAACGGCAAGAGATAAGGGACAGGTTCGCTCGCTGCCGCCTTTTGTTTTCCATGTCAGGAAACTGCCAGATCCTACCGCTTATATCGCGATGGGAACCGACAGATTCAGAGGTGGCGGTTTGGCAAAGGCCAATCTGATGGGTGCCACGGGCATTCATGCAGCCATCGACGATGGACTTCTGGATATTCCTTTCAAGGTAGTAGGTTTCGAAACCGTCTTCTTAGACAATATGGGTAATGCCATTCCGCTGGCTTCTGCTGGAGCCAGTTTCTCCGACAGGCAGCGTGAGGAGTTCAGAAAGCTGTATCGCAACCGTCGTTTCTACATCTCTCATATCAGAGCAGTAGGTCCCGACGGCATCATGCGAACCCTGCCTTCGGCAATGGAAGTTATCGTAAAGTAATAACGGAGTTTTCAAATTTAAAAATCAAAGTCAATGAAAAAGATATTGTTCTTGTTCCTGCTCTTGGGAATGGTGCAGGGCATCTGGGCACAACCTGAGGCCCGCAGGCAGGCGGCAGCACAGAAGAAAGCGGCACAGCAGAATGGCGATACTCCCACCCTGCGTGCGCAGATCTCCTTTCCTACTGCTCTCCCGATGGATGAGGACGTGGTTTGGAGAAGAGATATCTATCGTGAACTGGATCTCAACAACGAAGCCAATGCTGCGCTCTATTATCCAGTAGAGCCGAAGGGGAATCAGATGAATCTCTTTACCACCATCTTCAGATTGATGATGACGGGAAAGATTACCGTATTCCAATACCGAATGGATGGTAATGAGAGTTTTGCCGCTGCCGACCGGGTGGATCCGAAGTCTTTTCTGGACAACTATCATATCTACTACGAGAAGCAGGCAAATGGTAGAATCAAGTTAGATAACAGCGATATCCCTTCGCGTGAGGTGAAATCGTATTATATCAAGGAAAGCAGTTTCTTCGACCAGCGTTCGGCTACCTTCCGTACCAAGGTATTGGCGCTTTGCCCTATCATGACCCGTGAGGATGACTTTGGAGACGGTGGAACCAAGTATCCTCTCTTTTGGGTGAAATATGACGATCTGGCTCCTTATCTCACCCGACAGCAGGTGATGACTAGCAATCTGAATAATGCCGTGGTGATGAGTATTGATGATTACTTTGCCAGAAATCAATATAAGGGTAAGATTTACAAGACCAACAATCTGTTGGGACAAACCCTTTCTCAATACTGTACCACGGATTCTGCCATGGCAAAGGAGCAGAAACGCATCGAGGCAGAACTGGTTGCCTTTGAGAAGAATATCTGGGGCAATCAGGCTCGAAAAGATTCACTGGACAGCATTGCCAATGCAGCAAAGGATGTAAAGGGTAGTGTAAGGAAGAATCGCCGAAGCACAGGATTGCGTGGTGCAGCTGCCAATACCGGCAAGGTTTCCCGTGTCAAGCCAAAGCAGGCTAAAAACAGAACCTCTTCTGCCAGCGGCTCGGCTAGAGTCACGGTGAGAAGGGAGCGCCATTAAGATGTTGAGAAGAGAGCGCCATTAAGTAAAAGAGATGTTGTTTTCAACATATAGTGTGAACATATAGAATTAGTAACAATTAAAAAAAGGTAAGAAAATGAAGAAGATTTTATCACTTGTATTCATGGTAGCAGCAATGATGTATGCTACTAGCGCAAACGCTCAGATTAAGTTCGGTTTGAAGGGCGGTTTGAACGTGACAAGCATGTCTTTCAGCGAGGATGTTTTTGATGCTTCCAACAAGACTGGTTTCTTTGTTGGTCCTATGGTCAAGGTTACTGTGCCTATCGTAGGCTTGAGCTTCGATGCTGCAGCTTTGTACGACCAGAAAGAGGCTGATGTTAAGTATAATATTGATGATGAATTTGGAAAAACTAATGTCAAGCAGCAGTCTATCAATATTCCAGTCAACGTACGTTATGGTTTTGGCTTGAGCAGTCTGGCTAACGTTTTCCTCTTTGCTGGTCCACAGTGGGGCTTCAATGTAGGTGACAAGAACTTTGATTTGGATAAGGTAGGCAACTACTCTTTAAAGAAGTCAAACTTCAGCGTAAACGTAGGTGCTGGTGTAACCTTGCTGAGCCATCTTCAGGTATCAGCCAACTACAATATCGCTTGCGGCAAGTCGGCTGATGCTAGCTTCTCTAAGGTTCTTGAATCAGTGGACAAGAGCCGTAACAACTCTTGGCAGATTGCACTCGGCTACTGGTTCTAAGCTACTGTAGCCAGTATCTCTTCGAGTAGATACATTAAAATATATAAAAGCAGGTACCCAATGATGGGTATCTGCTTTTTTTTTGCTATCTTTGCAGAACGAATGTTTGGAAAGAACAGTTGTGTAGCTGCTTCATACGATAAACATTCTGAAGAATTAGAAGATAGAAACAATGAGATATGTAGATGTGATATTGCCTCTTCCGCTCGACGGAACCTTTACTTATTCTATCCCCGAAGGGATGGAAGAGAAAGTCGTGGCTGGTATGCGCGTGCTCGTTCCCTTAGGAAAAAGCAAGAAGTATATTGCCATGGTAGCGGATGTACATTCCGAGAAGCCGGATTTCAACTGTAAGCCGATAGAGGCTGTTCTTGATTCCTATCCATCTCTCCTTCCCCAGCAATATCGCCTTTGGCAATGGATTAGCGATTACTATATATCACCTCTTGGCGATGTATATAATGCAGCTATGCCTGCCGGTATGAAATCTACCGAGAAATTCAAGCCCAAGATGGAACTCTATGTGGAGTTGGCGAGCAGTTATCGCAATGAACAGGCTCTGCACGTGGCACTCAATATGGTGCAGCGTGCCCTGAAACAATCGAAGGCTTTGACCACATTCCTGGCTCTTTCTCATTGGGATAGTCTGGAGGGAGATACGCCTAGGGAAGGTATCAAGAAGGTGACGAAGGAAGAGCTGATGAACGAGGCACGATGTACGGCAGCCGTGGTCAAGGCGCTCATTGACAGAGGTATCCTCTTTACCTACGAGTTGGAAGTGGGTAGATTGAATACGGCAGGAGAATCTCATCTTGACCAGATCAAGCCGTTATCTATGCCGCAGCAGGATGCTTATAATCAGATACTGATGCAGATGCTGAAGAAAAACGTAGTACTCCTGCATGGTGTTACTTCCAGCGGAAAGACGGAAATCTACATCCATCTCATCAGGAAAGCCATCGAGGAACACAAGCAGGTACTCTATCTCCTGCCCGAAATCGCCCTGACGGTTCAGATTATGGAGCGACTGCACAAAGTCTTTGGCGACCGACTCGGTATCTATCATTCCAAATATAGTGATGCTGAGCGCGTGGAAATCTGGCAGAAACAACTCTCCGGTCATCCCTATGATGTTATCCTGGGAGCAAGAAGCGCAGTCTTTCTGCCTTTCCAGAAACTGGGACTTGTCATCATCGATGAAGAGCACGAGACCTCTTTCAAGCAGCAGGATCCGGCTCCTCGCTATCATGCCCGCAGTGCAGCCATCGTGCTTGCCAATATGTATCCGGAGGCAAAGGTGCTTCTGGGAACGGCTACGCCTTCGATGGAGAGCTATTATAATGCCCAGCAGGGTAAGTATGGATTGGTAGAACTGAAGACCCGATACAAGAATATCCAGTTGCCTGAGATACAGGTGGTGGATGTGAAAGACCTCCGCCATCGCAAGATGATGACGGGTGTTTATTCGCCAGTGCTCCTGGCGGCAGTAAGAGAAGCCCTGAAGAATGGAGAGCAGGCTATCCTCTTCCAGAACCGAAGAGGATTTGCACCGATGATAGAATGTAAGGTGTGCGGATGGGTGCCGAAATGCAAGAACTGTGATGTTTCGCTTACCCTGCATAAGAGTATTAATCTCCTGACCTGCCATTATTGCGGTTATACCTATCCTGTTCCAACGGAATGCCCGAACTGTGGAAGTACTGAGTTGATGGGCAGGGGAATAGGAACGGAACGCATCGAAGACCAGATTTCCGAGATCTTCCCCGAAGCACGTATCGCCCGAATGGACTTGGACACAACCCGTACACGAAATGCCTACGAGCGACTGATCTCCGATTTCTCTTCGGGAAAGACGAATCTTCTGATAGGTACGCAGATGATTTCGAAGGGCTTGGATTTCGATAAAGTGAGTGTTGTGGGGATCTTGAATGCTGATTCGATGCTCAACTATCCTGATTTCCGTGCTTATGAGCATGCTTTCATGATGATGGCGCAGGTGAGCGGAAGAGCCGGCAGAAAGGGCAAACGGGGACTCGTGATTCTGCAGACCAAAAATCCGACACTGCCCATCATCGGTCAGGTAGTACACAACGACTATGATTCTCTTTTCAAGGGAATTCTGGAGGAGAGAAGAATGTTTCATTATCCGCCTTTCTTCCATCTTATCAATGTGTTCCTGAAGCACAAGCACGAAAAGATTTGCCAGCAGGCAAGTCTGGAATTGGGCAAGACGCTGAGAGGATGGTTTGGTGAACGTGTACTCGGACCGGATAAGCCGGCTGTAGCACGTGTAAAGACGATGAATATCCGCAAGATTGTCATCAAGCTGGAGAATGGTATCGACCAGAAGAAGGTGCGCGAATATCTGAAGTATGCCCAGCAGATGATGGCAAAAGATCCGAGGTATGGAGCTTTGCAGATATATTATGATGTGGATCCGATGTAGATAAAGTAGTCTTGTCGGAATCCTCTGTTTCTGATAAAAGAGAAAGGCTATCCCAATCTTAGCGAGAGGGATAGCCTTTTTGGATGTTTGTAGTTATGTGTCTTGTATTATCTGATAGTTCTGATAAAACATAAGTCTAATTCAGCTTTTTCAACATTGTGATTAGAAGTTGATGTCAAGACCTACTGCGAATATATTGTTGTTACGGGTGTAATCAGAGCTGTAGTTGATGCTGTTCTCTGCAGAAAGCTGAACTTTCTCAGAGGTCTTCTTGTGCTGATAGAAGGTGTGGAAGTAAGCCACGTTCAAATCCATCTTCTTGTTGATGTGATAAACACCACCGATAGCGGCAGAGTTAGAACCAACAACGAATGACTTGTCATCCATGTACTCATCGCTCAAGCCATAGTTGGTGTTCTGCCAACCTGTACTCAAGGTAATCTTCTTGTTGACATCCACCTCAACACCTGCGTTGTACTCCAAAGTACCACGGTCCAACTTCTCCTGACGGTTGTTGTATGATGTAGCGTGCTTATCATCAAACCAGTGGAAACCTACGTTTACGCGTACTGCATTTACTGGGCTGTAACCTACACCGAGTGCCAGGTAAGCAGGAATATCGCCTGCAATCTTTTTGCCATCCTCGTATTCACCGATAGCCTCTTCGAGCTTGGCATCGAACTGAGTCTTCAACTGTCCCATAGCTCCCTGAATAACTGGGTTGCCGATGATGGCATTTGCTGTGGTCTCTGGTACACCACCTGCAATGTAAGCATTGCGGAGGTTGTCGGGAAGGTTACCGATACTTGGAACCTGGTTTACAGACTTGTTCTTCAGGCGGATACGAGTCTTGAACTCATACTTGGCAGCGAAGTTCCACTTGCCTGTCTTGAAATCCACACCAATGATAGGAGTGAAGCCCACACCGCTCTGGTCACAGCTCAACTCGATGTTTGCTGCTGTTTCCTTGGTTGGGTCAAGTACCATATAGAGAGGCATTGCGCCAACCTTGATGTTCTCTACATATCCGTAGTAGTTGGTAGATGCATAGACACCACGTACACCTGCGAATGCGCTGAAGTTGTCGCTGAACTTATAAGCGGCACCTAGAGAGAGACCATAGTAGTACTGGCGACCGTGCATATAACTGTTGTAGCTATACTTGCCTTCCTTACCGAATTTATCATTGCTGGTGAAAAGGGCTGGTACATGATGCTGTGCTGCCACCTGATCCACAGCACCTGCCAACTGGCAAGCAGCCAAAGCTGTCTCGGCTACAATCTTCTCGAAAGAGCCCAGTCCATTGTCGAAAGTACACTTTCCACCGCCACCAGTGAGGGCGAAACCTGCCTGGAGTGACCATCTGCCTTTATTATAAGCATACTGGAAAGAAGGGATAACAGGTGCCAAAGCCTTACCCTTGAACTCGCGTGGAGTAGTAGGATTGTTCACATTGTTAGTGAACAATGGATAATCATTTTCAATGCTACGTGTCTGGTAAGCCAACTGCCAGTTGATGGCAAGATGCTTTCCTTCACCCATGAATACAACGCCGGCTGGATTGTAGTAAACGCCGTCAATACCAATTGAAGCCTCACGGCTCATCATTCTGTTGAATGCAACGTGCTGATTGGTGTTAGTGAGCAAACCACCTGCCAAAGAAGGCGTTGCACAGGCCATCGCAATGGCTAAACTAACTAATTTTAGTTTCTTCATCTTAATAATATTAAATAAAAACGTCCGCAAAGGTAACTATAATGTTCTATTTTGCCTTAATATCTTGATAAGATTTAATGTATATTAACGTAAATAGCCCAAGAAGCTGCACAGACTTTAAGTTTTGTGCAGCTTCTTGGGCTATTTGAGAGCTTTTATTGTAAGTTTAGAAACCTTGAAAAGTGAGCTGTTTTCAAGGCTTTTGTGAGTCGGTTTCAGCTTGAGTAGCTTCTTCCTCCTTTTTCATGCTTTGGTTCTCCTTCACATTCATGTGAGGATAGGAGATTCGGGTATGATAAATCGCCTTCAGACGATCGATAAGCACCAGCTTGGCAAGTGCAATGTCACGGAAGGTGATCGGGCATTCCTTGAAGAATCCATCTGCTACCTGCCCATCGATGAGCTTGTTTACCAGGTTGCTGATGCTTTCCTCCGTGTATTCATTCAGTGAGCGGGAGGCAGCTTCTACCGTATCCGCCATCATCAGGATAGCCTGCTCTCGGGTGAACGGATTTGGTCCCGGATATTGGAACTGCGACTTATCGACCACTTCTGTAGGGTGGGCATTGCAATAGTTTACATAGAAGAATTTGGCAATACCCGTGCCGTGGTGAGTGGTGATGAAGTCCTTGATAATACCCGGCAAACCAACCTTTTCTGCCATCTTCAGTCCTTCTGTTACGTGACTGATGATGATCTGGGCACTTTCCAGGTCACTCAGCTGGTCGTGTGGATTCACACCAGCCTGGTTCTCCGTAAAGAATACCGGGTTGGTCATCTTACCGATATCGTGATAGAGGGCTCCGGTACGTACCAGCAGACTGTTTGCCTCGATACGGTTGGCTATCTCCGCCGCCAGATTACCTACGGTGATGGAGTGCTGGAAGGTGCCAGGGGCAATCTCACTCAGGTTGCGCAACAGACCCTTGTTGGTGTTGGACAACTCGAAGAGTGTGACATTGGAGGTGAAACCAAACGTCTTCTCGATGATGTACATCAGTGGATAGGCGAGCAGCAGGAAGATTCCATTGATGGTGGAATAGGTGTACATGCTGCGGTCGATGTTGAACACCTGATTGTCTTGCATCAGCTGGAGGGCCACATATACCACGGTGGAACTGATGGCAACCAGGAGGGCTGTGAAGAATATCTGTGAGCGCTTGGACAATTCACGCAGACTGTAAATCGCAACCAGACCGGAAACCAGCTGCACGATGATGAATTCATATTGATATCTCACTGCTGCCGCACAGATGAGAATCATCGTGACATGCGTGATGAAAGCCGTTCGTGAATCCATAAAGACGCGCACAAAGATAGGCGCCATGGCAAATGGGATGATATATACGCTGAAGAAATTGTGCTTCATAATGAGTGACACAAAGATTGGGAACAGCGTAATCATCGCATAGAGCATGGTGATGCTGCGTGGCTTGTCGAAGTAGTCTTTGCGGAAGAGCGTGAGATAGAAGGTAAACATCATCACGAGGATCAGTACGAAGAGTGCCTGACCGATGATAGTAGTGGTAAGCTCGTCCTCGGTTGAACTTCGGCGCTTTGTCTCCTTGTCGAATGATGTGAGTACACGATAGGTGTAGTCGTTGATGATTTCGCCTCGGTCGATGATCTTCTGGCCACTCATCACCATACCGCTGGCCAGTGGAATGCTGCTCAGCAGGTCTGTTCGTTCAGCCTCCGAGCGTTCCTTATCATATATAAGGTTGGGTTCCACATAGTCGTTGAGATTGCAGCGGGAGAGAATCTGCCGCTGTGCTGATATCTTCTCATCAAAGAAGATGTGTTCATAGGCGGCAATGGTAGAGTAGAAGTTACCGATAGGAAAGCTCTTGGCATTCTTGCCGCTGATGATGTGTATCATACTGGTAGAATCCTTGTAGATACGGTTGTATTCAGGCGTGCTGACTATGCCCGTCTGATAAACCTGCTTCAGCTGGTTGGCTATGAGTTCCACGTATTCCTTCGGAAGTCCTGGGATACCCTGGCTGAAATCGTGGAGGAAGCGCTTGACCTGTTCATTGCCGACATTCGAATTTACTGTGTAATACGGCTGGAACTGCCGTAGCAGCGAATCCTGTTCGTGCTTGATGGCTTCGTCGGTCTTGTAGATCGGGAAGTCGAAGGTGGCAATCACAGAACCGTACATCCAAGGTTTTCCCACATCGTAACGGAACTGTCTGCCCTCATTGCGTGGCAAAAACCAGACAATGATGGAAACTGTAAAGATAACGAGAATGGTCTTGGTGATCAGGTTGCGCCAATAATTCTCCTCGGGATTGTTGAATATACTCATGTTTGTTACACTTTATGGTTTGTGACGTTTTTGGGCTAAAAAGCTGCTCATTTTCCCAAATATTGAGCAAAAAAGCATCTTTTCTCCCATTAATTCCTTTTTACAGTGCGAAAATACGAAAAAAAACTATTATAATCGCAAAAAAAACTGTAAATTTGCAGAAAAATTCAAAAATAGCTATAAAATAAGACATGGCAGATAGAAAAGTAAGAGTGCGTTTTGCCCCAAGTCCAACGGGAGCACTGCACATTGGTGGTGTCCGTACCGCCCTTTATAATTATTTGTTTGCTCGCCAGCATGGTGGTGAGCTTGTGTTCCGTATCGAGGATACAGACTCTCATCGTTTCGTACCAGGAGCCGAGGAATATATCCTGGAATCTTTCAAGTGGCTCGGTATCCAGTTTGATGAGGGTGTGAGCTTCGGTGGCGAGCATGGTCCTTATCGTCAGAGCGAGCGTCGTGATATCTATAAGAAATATGTACAGCAGCTTTTGGACAACGGTAAGGCATACATCGCTTTCGATACTCCAGAGGAGCTGGAAGCCAAGCGTGCTGAGATTCAGAACTTCCAGTACGATGCTCATACCCGTATGCAGATGCGCAACTCTCTCACCCTTTCCAAGGAGGAGGTAGATCAGCTCATCGCAGACGGTAAGCAATATACAGTACGTTTCAAGATTGAACCAGGACAGGAGATTCATGTCAACGATATGATTCGTGGCGATGTGAAGGTGATGAGTGATATCCTGGATGACAAGGTGCTCTATAAGAGTGCAGATGAACTGCCTACTTATCACTTGGCAAACATCGTGGACGACCACTTGATGGAAATCTCTCACGTAATCCGTGGTGAGGAGTGGTTGCCTAGTGCTCCATTGCACGTTCTCCTTTATCAGGCTTTCGGATGGGAGGATACCATGCCTCGCTTCGCACACCTTCCTTTGCTCCTCAAGCCAGAGGGTAAGGGGAAGTTGAGCAAGCGCGATGGTGACCGCCTCGGTTTCCCTGTATTCCCATTGGAGTGGCATGACCCTAAGACTGGTGAGGTTTCTTCCGGTTATCGTGAGAGTGGCTACTTCCCAGAGGCTGTAGTCAACTTCCTGGCGCTCCTCGGCTGGAACCCAGGTACAGAGCAGGAAATCTTCTCTCTCGATGAGTTGGTGAAGGCTTTCGATATCTCCCGCTGCTCTAAGGCTGGTGCCAAGTTCGACTTCAAGAAGGGAATCTGGTTCAACCATGAGTACATCCTTATGAAGAGTGATGATGAAATTGCCAATCTCTTTGCACCTATCGTGGCTAACAATGGTGTAGAGGAGACTTTGGATAGGGTAAAGCAGGTGGTACACATGATGAAGGACCGTGTGAACTTCGTCTATGAGTTGTGGCCATTGTGCTCATTCTTCTTCCTCCCTCCAACAGAGTATGATGCCAAGACTGCCAAGAAGCGCTGGAAGGAATATTCTGCTCAGCAGATGACTGAACTCGCTGAGGTTCTCGAGGGCATCGAGGACTTCTCTATCGAGGGTCAGGAGCCTATCGTATTGAAGTGGGTAGAGGACAAGGGCTATAAGCTCGGTGATGTGATGAATGCCTTCCGCTTGACTCTCGTAGGAGAGGGCAAGGGTCCAGGTATGTTCGACATCTCTGCCTTCCTCGGTAAGGAGGAGACTTTGCGTCGTCTTCGCAAGGCTATCGAAGTTTTGGGTTAATTCACAATAAACATCTCTCTGAGGAACTTTTGTTGTCGGGCTGAATGTTCCTCAGAGAGTTCACGTATTTATAGATACTAACCAATAAAAGTAATATCATGATCTATAATATCGTAATATATTTCGTCCTATTGGGCATTGCCATAGCCAGTCTGTTTAATGAAAAGGTACGCAAGATGTGGCGTGGCGAGCGTGAGGCTTTCAAGATATTGAAGCAGAAGGTGGATCCTAATGCTAAGTACATTTGGTTTCATGCAGCATCGCTCGGCGAGTTTGAGCAGGGACGTCCATTGATGGAGCAAATCCGCAAGGATTATCCTCAGTATAAGATTTTGCTCACCTTCTATTCTCCTTCGGGTTATGAGGTGCGCAAGAACTATGAGGGTGCTGACATCATCTGCTATATGCCGGTGGATACCCGTCTGAATGCCATCCGTTTCCTTCGCCTGGTGCGCCCTGTGATGGCTTTCTTCATCAAGTATGAGTTCTGGTCTAATTTCCTTCATATCCTGAAGCATCGCAACATTCCTACCTATAGTGTGAGCAGTATATTCCGTGAGGATCAGGTGTTCTTCAAGTGGTATGGCAGAAGCTATGCCAATGTACTGAAGTGTTTTACCCGTTTCTTCGTGCAGGATGAGGAAAGCAAGCGATTGCTGGAAAGTATCGGTATCAAGGAGGTGGATGTGGTAGGAGATACCCGTTTCGACCGTGTGCTCCAGATCAAGGAGGCAGCAAAGCAGTTGCCTATCTGCGAAGCTTTCAGAAGTGGGGTGGCTGTTTCTGATTCTGCTGCGTCTTCTGAGAAAGCATCTCATCCAGACTATAAGGTCTTCGTGGCTGGTAGTTCATGGCCTCCAGATGAGGAAATCTTTATCCGTTTCTTCAATGAACATAAGGATTGGAGATTGTTGATTGCTCCTCATGTGATAGCAGAGGAACATCTGAAGCTGATTCTTTCTCTCTTGAAGGATAAGAAGGTGGTGCGCTATACACAGACTACTCCAGAAGAGGCTGCCAAGGCTGATGTGCTGATCATCGATTGCTTCGGCTTACTGAGCAGTATGTATAACTATGGAGATGTGGCTTATATCGGTGGCGGATTTGGTGTTGGTATCCATAATACCCTGGAAGCTGCTGTATGGAATATGCCGGTTATCTTCGGTCCAAACAACAAGAAGTTCCAGGAGGCTCAGGGCTTGCTGAAATCGGGTGGCGGTTTTGAAATCAATACCTACGAGGATTTCGAGGGCTTGATGAAGTCGCTGATGAATGACGAAGCTTTCCTGAAGCAGGCTGGCGATGAGGCTGGTGCTTTCGTAGCTAGTCTTTCGGGTGCCACTGGCAAGGTTTTGGCTAAGGTTACATTATAATATATAAAAGGTCTCATGGTTTTTGAAAATCATGAGACCTTTTTGATGTTTGGCATAGAATTCTATTTGTTTCATTCCATGCTTGTATTATGCTTTTTCTATTTGATGATGCGGTAGTAATCCTCCTTGCGAGGCTTTACGGTATGAGGATGTGCAGAAGCATAACCCAAAGCCAGGGCTCCTACTCCCATCAAACCTTCTGGAAGATTCCAATCCTTCATCAACTTCTTGCCTTCTTCTGATGCAAACATACCGTCTTCACGGTTGATCCAGCAGGAAGAAAGACCGATAGAGTGGGCTGCAAGCATCATATTGCCCAAGATGAGGCTGCCGTCTTTTACTCCGTTCACATTATTTTCTGGAGCCAGGACGATGACGATGGTTGGCGCTCCGTAGTAAGGATCACTCTCTACACCCATGATGTCTGCGTTCATCTTGCGAAGCTGTGCGCAAACTTCAGGATTCTGAACAGCTATGATGAATGGCTCCTGTGTGCCATGACCGGTAGCTGCCCATGTGCCAGCTTCCAAAACGGTCTTCAACTCCTCATCGGTAATCTGGTCAGCCTTGAAGCGACGAATACTTCTTCTCTCCTTAATGACTTTCAAAACTTCATTTTCCATCTTATTTTGCTTTTTAGAACTTTTTATTTAAAATGATGATTTTTCTTCCGCTCTGTTATGCTGGGCATCCGCTTAAATCCTCTTCATCCATGTACTGGCTGAGAACGCGTGCGATGCGAATCAATCCCTGCATCAGGGTCTTGCGAGGACAGGCAATGTTGAGGCGCAGGTAGCCTTGACCGGCCTTTCTGCCATACATCGTACCGCTATTTACAAATACCTTGCCGTCATTCATCAGCTTCTCGTATGCCTCGTCGCTAGACAACTCGAATGGCAGGATGTCGAGCCAAACCAGATAGGTGCCTTCCAGGCGGGTTATGCGAACCTGTGGCAATTCTGTATTAAAGAACTCCTTTACAGCCTGATAGTTCTCGTAGAGATACTGGTTCAGTTCATCGAGCCACTCCTCACCTTCGTTGTAGGCAGCCTGGAGAGCGATGACACCGAAAGGATTGACATCGCAAACCTCGTTGATATTGATGGCACGGTTGATACGGCGGCGCAAGGCAGCGTCGGAACAGATGATGTTGGCAATCTGGAGACCTGCGATGTTAAACGACTTTGATGGGGAGTTCAATACGACGCAGTTGTCACGGCAAGCTTCGCTGATGCTGGCAAATGGAGTGTAGTGATAGCCAGGCATGACGAGTTCGCAGTGGATTTCATCGGCGATGATCTTTACGTTATGCTTGAGACAGATGTCATTCATTCGCTCCAGTTCCTCCTTCTTCCAGACTCTTCCGGCAGGGTTGTGAGGGTTGCAGAGAATGAATGCGGTGGTCTTCTCATCAGTACACTTGAGCTCGAAGTCTTCGAAATCTATCTCGTAAGTGCAGTTGCCTACACGCTTCAATTCATTCTCTACCACTTCGCAGCCACTGTTCTTGATACAGGAGAAGAAGCAGTTATATACAGGAGTCTGTACCAAAACCTTCTCGCCTGGCATGCAGATAGCCTTCAGACAGCTGGAGATGGCTGGTACTACGCCCGATGTATAGAGAATCCAGTCTTTCTCTATCTTCCACTGATGGCGGCGGGAGAACCAGTTGATGATAGCCTCGTAGTAAGAATCAGGTACGAGGGTATAGCCGAAGATGCCGTGAGCTACGCGCTTTTGCAGAGCTTCGATGATGCAGGGAGCGGTCTGGAAATCCATGTCTGCTACCCACATAGGAATAACGCCGTCTTCCTTCACCAGATCCCATTTATAGGAGTTGGTGCCGCGACGTTCGATGATTTCATCAAAATTATATTTCATATTTGTTTTCTATCTATGTTATTTCTTCATTGCTTGTAGGATAAATCTCTTTTTCCCTAATTGAAATCTCCGTTCAGCGTCGTTGAACGGAGATTTCTCTTAATACTAAGAACAATTATCCCTAGGTGCAATGCCTTTTTTGATTAAGAGAATACAGAATCGCAATGAATGCTTCTGCTATTTCGAATGGTCGATGATCTCGCATGCTCCCTTTGGCGCCTTGGCAAACTCTGTATAGGTTACGCTTCCTACTTCGTCTGCCTCGATTCTTCCGGAAATAGGGTTCTTGATATTGGTGATGCTTCCCTTGATGTGCGCATTGATGTTCATGCAATCCTCAAAGGCGCGGTCGCATTCCTTATCAAAGGTGCAGTCTTCGAGAGTGACATGGTCCATATAGCAGAGAGGTTGCTCACCGCTGATGTGGCAACGTACGAACTTGATGTTCTTGCTGTGCCATGCCAGATACTCACCATTCAGTTCAGAATCATAAACCGTCACATTCTCGCACTCCCAGAAACTATCCTTTGTTGTAATCTTGGCATTGTGAATCTCCACATTTCTGCAGTATTGGAATACATACTTGGAATCGCTCTCCAGTCCATCTACATAGATGTTCTTGGAAAACATGAATGGATAGGTGCCATCGTGGAGCTTTACGTTCTTCAGTTTCAGCCCATCTACCTTCCAGAAAGTCTCGTCTGCATCGGTGATGTTGACGTTCTCCAATTCCAGATTCTTCATTTCGCGGAAGAACTTAGGACCGTCGATGGTGCAGTCTTGCATCACCATATTATCACTATACCAGATGGCGGAGCGGCTCTCTGGGGCGAAGTAGCAGTCTGTGATGAGGGAGCCATCCACATGCCACCAAGGGTATTTGCCATAAAACTTGGAATGGTGACATTCTATGTTCTTGCAGCACTTGATGCCCGATTCGCCATCTGTAATCGTGATGTCCTCCAGGCGTACATCGTGAGCACCGAAGAGAGGGCGCTCGCCTCCGAATGATTTGTTCTTTATCTGTTCCATAATTTTCTATTATCCTTTCTTATTTGTTATTTCAGTTTGCAAAATTACAAAAATAATGCCAAAGTCGTATAACCCGATTTACTGAAAAGTGTAACTTTATGGCGTATTTGCGGATAAAGTGGCTGAAGACAGGAAAAATGGAAATCAAAAAAGGCTGAATCATGAAGCATTTTCACGATTCAGCCCTTATCGAGTTAACTTCTAAAAATCCGAAGTGGAGAATTACAAGTTAGGGTTCATCTCTTTCCACTCAGCTACTGGAGGAACGATGCCAAGCTCTACGATCTCATCGCGCATCTTGCAAAGGTGCTCGTAAGACTTCTGGAGGCTAGCGAGCTCTTCCTCAGTACCTGTAGGCTCTGTGAAGTGAACACCAGTCTTGTCGATAGTAGTAGGCATAGCCATCATTACGTTCTTGAAACCGAGCTTGTCGTGGTTTACATAGCAACCTGCTGGCAATGTGAACTTCTCACCACCCATAGCAGCCTCGATCATCTTAACTGCATTGTAAGCTGGGCTCTGGAATGAAGAACGGCCACGGAGCTTGATGATGTTAGAACCACCCTGTACTGTGTGGTGCTTGATCTCTTCCCAACGCTCGTCAGAAAGACCCATCTCTGCCAATGGCTTGCCGTCAACCTTAACCTGAGAAGCGAATACAGCCATCTGCTCGCCGTGACCACCGTAAGTGTGAGCGCCAGTAACCTTATCCTGCTGTACGCCGAACTCGAGGGCCAAAGCCTGCTGCAAACGAGTAGAGTCGAGAGCTGCGAGTGAAGTCAACTGATTTGGCTTCAAACCAGAGTGGATAAGAGCTGTCAAAGCAGTAACGTCAGCTGGGTTGAAGATAACAACTACGTGCTCAACCTCTGGGCAGTACTTCTTGATATTGTCACCGAACTCAGCAGCGATCTTGCAGTTACCCTTGAGGAGGTCCTCACGAGTCATACCCTCCTTACGAGGAGCACCACCAGAAGAGATGATGTACTTAGCACCAGTGAAAGCTTCCTCTGGATTTACTGTATAAGTAACGTTTACACCAGGGAATGCGCACTGCTGAATCTCATCGAATACACCGTGAACACCTGGCTCGAAGATGTCGTAGAGACAAATATTAGGAGTAAGACCGAGCATCAAAGCGCTCTGAACCATGTTAGAACCAATCATACCGCCTGCACCGACGATAACGAGCTTGTCATTTGTTAAAAATTCCATAACTACAATTTTTTATTTAAGTGTTTATAAATTTCTTGTTTGGGTAGGCGGCACCTGGTCGCAGCCCTTGCTTTTGGGGATTGCTATCGGTTAAAAAGACCGTAAATCTCGCACTTTTAGCTTTCCGACCGCAAAATTAATAAAAAGTAATGTAAATCGTGCATTATTTTACGCTTAAATTTGTGATTAATTCTTAAAATTAGTATCTTTGTAATCTCTAATTAGCAAAATGCCGTTATTTTCTCTGCTCTAGAGGCTGTAAATGGCATGAAAATCGAATATATTATTATCAATACTTGGCAATTATGAATGAAATCAATCAAAGATTAGCTAGCTTGAGGGAAGTGATGAAGCGTGAGCATCTGGCTGCCTTTATCTTCCCTAGTACGGATGCACATCAGAGTGAATATGTGGCAGACCATTGGCTTGGCAGGGCCTGGATCTCCGGATTCAACGGGTCGGCTGGTACCGCTGTGGTAACCATGAGCTCTGCTGCATTGTGGACAGATTCCCGCTACTTCCTTGCGGCTGAAGAACAGTTGGATGGAACAGAATTCCAATTAATGAAGCTCAAGACTCCTGGAACTCCTACTATTGCTGAATGGCTGGGAAAGGAATTGGCAGATGTTGCATCTCCTGAGGTCGGACTGGATGGTATGGTCAACTCATACGCAATGACCTCAGCACTTATATCTGATTTGCGTAAGGAGGGTGGTATTACCCTGCGCACTAATTTCGATCCTTTAGGGGAGATATGGAAAGATCGTCCTGCTATTCCGGAAAATCCAGTGGAGATCCAACCTTTGGAATTTGCCGGTGAAACAGCCGTTTCTAAGATAGCTCGAATCAGAAAGGCTTTGCGAGGTGTTCATGCTGATGGTATGCTGGTGTCTGCACTCGATGATATCGCCTGGACATTGAACTTACGTGGCACTGATGTGCATTGCAATCCGGTATTCGTAAGTTATCTCCTGGTTGCATCTGATAAGGTGTCGCTTTTTGTAGATGAGGCTAAGCTTACCGATGAAGTTCGTGCTTATCTTCAGGAAACTGGTATCTCTGTATATAATTATAATAAGGTGGAAGAGGGATTGAAGCAGTATGCTCAATATAATATTCTCCTGGATGGCAATGAAACCAGTTATTATCTCTGGAAAGCCGTGAAATGCCAGGAGATCATTTCCCTGAACTCTCCGATACCTGCTATGAAGGCTGTGAAGAGTGATGCTGAAATTGCGGGTTATCGCCGTGCTATGGTGCGTGATGGCGTGGCTATGGTCAAGTTCCTGAAATGGCTGGTTCCTGCTGTGGAAGCAGGCGGAGAGACCGAGATTTCCATCGACAAGAAGTTGACTGCATTGCGTGCTGAGCAGGATTTGTTCCGCGACATCTCGTTTGATACCATCGCAGGTTATCAGGAACATGGAGCTATCGTGCATTACGAAGCATCTCCGGAGACCGATATTCCGCTCAAGCCGGAAGGTCTTCTTCTGCTGGATTCCGGAGCCCAGTATCAGGATGCAACTACAGACATCACCCGTACCATCGCTCTTGGTCCTGTAACAGATGAGATGAAGCATATCTATACCTTGGTACTCAAGGGACACATCCAGTTGGAGCTGGCAAAATTCCCGGATGGAGCTACTGGTACTCAGTTGGATGCGCTTGCCAGAGAATGCATGTGGAGAGAAGGCTTGAACTTCCTGCATGGTACCGGACATGGGGTAGGTTCTTATCTGAATGTGCATGAGGGACCTCATCAGGTTCGTATGGAATACATGCCGGCACCTCTCCGTGCAGGAATGACCCTGACAGATGAGCCAGGACTCTATCTTGCAGGAAAGTTCGGCGTGAGAATCGAGAACACCGTTCTGATTCAAGATTATAAGGAGACAGATTTCGGCAAGTTCCTGCAGATAGAATCCCTAACCCTCTGTCCGATAGACACCACTCCGATAGATGTAGAGATGCTCTTGCCGGAAGAACTGGCATGGCTCAATGCTTATCATGCTGAAGTGTATGCAAAATTGGCTCCTTATCTCGATGAAGAAGAGAAATTATGGCTGAAAAATGCCACAAAAGCCATAAAATAAAGGTTTTAGAGCAAAAAAATGCCTAAAATCTTGGTTTTCTGAAAAATAAGATGTAATTTTGCACCTGCAATTTGTGGCATTATGCCCATTTCGCTAGAAATAACATAAGTTTAACATAATAAATTAAAAAGCAAAAAAATGATTATTGTACCAGTTAAGGACGGTGAGAACATCGAGAGAGCTCTCAAGAAGTTTAAGAGAAAGTTTGAAAAGACAGGTGTTGTTAAGGAGTTGCGTGCTCGTCAGCAGTACGACAAGCCATCTGTTTTGAAGCGTCTCAAGATGGAACACGCCATCTACGTACAGCAGTTGCGCGCTAACGAGGAATAATATTATCCTCGGTAGAGGATGAAAATGCTCTCTTATTGGAAGCAAATATCCAAGAAGAGAGCTTTAAAAGTAAAAAATCCTCAAAATATTTGGTGGTTTCGAAATATTTTCGTAATTTCGTTGCCGAATAACAAAAACTACAACTGTTATGTTGAATATAGACAAGTTCTTGGAATACTTATGCAGTGAGCTGAACAGGTCACCGCGGACAGTAGAAAGCTATCGGGATGATCTGTCATACTTCGAGAGGTTTGCTAAAGGCTTGTCTGATTCGTTCTCTTGGGAGACCGTCGATTCTGACATGGTTCGGAATTGGATGGAAAGCATGATGGATAAGGGAAATTCAGCAGCAACGGTCGAACGCCGGCTCAGTGCTCTGAAAACCTTCTACCGGTTTGCTTTGGCAAGACATTATGTTGAGTCAGATCCCGTATATAGCATCAAGGGGCCTAAAAAAGAGAAACCTCTTCCACAATTCGTTAAGGAAAGTGAGATGGATGAACTTCTGGATAGGCAGGCATGGGGCGATGATTATAATAATGTACGTGCGCGTACCATAATTATAACGTTCTATGAAACCGGGATGCGACTGTCGGAACTCGTGAATCTGGATGACTGTGATGTCAACTTCGTGAATTCGGAGATCAAGATAACGGGTAAGGGAAACAAACAGAGAATAGTGCCATTCGGTGACGAGCTTAAAAATACGCTCCGCGAATATCTAGAGTTGAGGGATGCAAGCGTTGAAGCTTCTTCTCCGGCATTCTTCCTTTCTGATAAAGGTGGAAGGATGAAGCCTGAAAAGGTCAGGGATATCGTGAGAACGAACCTCGCAAGGGTTTGCTCGTTGAAGAAAAAGAGTCCTCATGTGTTGAGACATTCATTTGCTACGGCAATGCTGAATCATCACGTAGGAATTGAAAGTTTGAAAAAGCTGCTTGGACATGCGAATCTCTCGACAACCGAGATTTATACGCATACTACGTTCGAGCAATTAAAACGAGTTTATAATATTGCCCATCCAAGGGCGTAACCTTTTTAAAATTGGAGGTCACTATGGAAATTAAGATTCAGTCGATTCATTTCGACGCTACCGAGAAGTTACAGGCGTTTATCGAAAAGAAAGTCGCCAAGTTGGAGAAAACTTATGAAGATATACAGAAAGTAGAGGTGCAATTAAAGGTCATCAAGCCTGCTACCGCTCTTAATAAGGAAGTTCACCTTGAAGTTGCTGTCCCTGGAACGACATTGTTCGTTGAGAAGACATGCGATACTTTTGAGGAAGGAATTGACCAAGCAGTGGACTCAATGAAGGTTCAATTGACCAAATTTAAAGAAAAAACAAGAAATCGATAAAAAATATTCCGAAAAATTTGGTGGAATAAAAAAAAAGTTGTATCTTTGCAGCCGTTTTCCGATAGGTCGAAAACTTAGTCGCATTGCGGCTGTAAAGATTGCCTCTTTAGCTCAGTTGGCCAGAGCACGTGATTTGTAATCTCGGGGTCGTTGGTTCGAATCCGACAAGAGGCTCAGAAAAAGAAAGACCATGGGTAGTTACCAGAGTGGCCAAATGGGGCAGACTGTAAATCTGCTGGCTATGCCTTCGGTGGTTCGAATCCATCACTACCCACTTTCTTTGATAAGCGGAAATAGCTCAGTTGATAGAGCACTAGCCTTCCAAGCTGGGGGTCGCGGGTTTGAGCCCCGTTTTCCGCTCAATGTTGAAATGCTGTAATAGCTCAGTGGTAGAGCACTTCCTTGGTAAGGAAGAGGTCCTGAGTTCAACTCTCAGTTACAGCTCTACTTCAAGCGAAAGTGAGAAGTAGAAAACGTGGAGACAATATATTAATTAATTGATTATTCATTTATATAAATAAAAAGAAAAAGCTATGGCTAAAGAAGAATTCGTGCGTACCAAACCGCATGTAAACATTGGTACAATTGGTCATGTTGACCATGGTAAGACTACTCTTACTGCAGCTATCTCTAAGGTATTGAATGAGAAGCTCGGTACATCTGAGGCAGTTAAGTCATTTGATCAGATCGATAATGCTCCTGAGGAGAAAGAGCGTGGTATCACTATCAACTCTGCTCACATCGAGTATGAGACAGCAAAGCGTCACTATGCACACGTTGACTGTCCTGGACACGCTGACTATGTAAAGAACATGGTTACTGGTGCTGCTCAGATGGATGGTGCTATCTTGGTTTGTGCTGCTACTGATGGTCCTATGCCACAGACACGTGAGCACGTACTTCTTGCACGTCAGGTAAACGTTCCTCGCTTGGTTGTTTTCTTGAACAAGTGTGATATGGTTGATGATGAGGAGATGCTTGAGCTCGTTGAGATGGAGCTTCATGAGATCCTCGAGCAGTATGGTTATGAGGAGGATACTCCAATCGTACGCGGTTCTGCTCTCGGTGCTTTGAACGGTGTTGAGAAGTGGGTTAAGTCTGTTGAGAATTTGATGGACGTTGTTGACGAGTGGATTCAGGAGCCTGAGCGTGAGGTTGACAAGCCATTCTTGATGCCTATCGAGGATGTATTCTCAATCACAGGTCGTGGTACTGTTGCTACAGGTCGTATCGAGACTGGTCGTTGCAAGGTAGGTGACGAAGTTCAGTTGCTCGGTCTTGGTGAGGATAAGAAGTCTGTCATCACTGGTGTTGAGATGTTCCGTAAGGTTCTCGCTGAGGGTGAGGCAGGTGATAACGTAGGTTTGCTTCTCCGTGGTATCGATAAGGCAGAGGTTAAGCGTGGTATGGTAGTTGTACACCCAGGTGCTATTACTCCTCACGATCACTTCAAGGCTTCTATCTATGTATTGAAGAAGGAAGAGGGTGGACGTCACACTCCATTCGGTAACAAGTATCGTCCTCAGTTCTATCTCCGTACTATGGACTGTACAGGTGAAATCAAGCTTCCAGAGGGAGTTGAGATGGTAATGCCTGGTGATAACGTAGAGATTGAGGTAGAGTTGATCTACAAGGTTGCTTTGAACGAGGGTCTTCGTTTCGCTATCCGTGAGGGTGGTCGTACAGTAGGTTCTGGTCAGATCACAGCACTTCTTGACGATGTTAAGTAATTTTAGAATTATCTAGATTTACTATATATGACTTCCGCTTCTGCGGAGGCGGAAGTCAACTTACGGGTTTAGCTCAGTTGGTAGAGCACTGGTCTCCAAAACCAGGTGTCGAGGGTTCGAGCCCTTCAACCCGTGCTAAATAGAAGATAATATGAATAAAATAGTAAGTTATTGCAAGGCATGTTACGATGAACTTGCGCATAAGACTACTTGGCCATCACGTGCCGAACTAACTCATAGTGCAATGGTTGTATTATCTGCTTCCCTAGTCATTGCATTGGTGGTGTTCGCGATGGATTCTGTATTCAAAGCCTTTATGGGTGTAGTTTATCCAGGTTAATTTTTAGAGGAAATGGCAGACACAGGAAATAAATGGTATGTGCTGAAGGCCGTAAGCGGCAAGGAAGCTAAGGTGAAAGAATACATCGAAGCTGAGATGAAGCACAATGATTTACTTGCAGCAAATGTTTCTCAGGTGTTAATACCACTCGAGAAGCATGCATCTGTACGTAACGGTAAGAGAGTCGTTAAAGAAAAGGTTTCTCTTCCTGGTTATGTTTTTGTAGAAGCTAGACTGAAGGGTGATGTTGCGCATACTCTGCGTTTCATGCCTAACGTTTTAGGTTTCCTTGGTGGTTTGGATGAACCAACTCCTGTACCACAGCGCGATATCAATCGTATGCTGGGTACTGTTGAAGAGACTGAGTTTGAGGAGAATCTCGATTGTCCTTACTTGGTTAATGGTACAGTCAAGGTAATGGAAGGTCCATTTAGTGGCTTTAGCGGCGTTATTGAAGAGGTTAACTTGGAGAAGCGCAAGCTTAAGGTTACGGTTAAGATCTTTGGACGTAAAACTCCATTGGAATTAGGTTTTATGCAAGTAGAAAAGGAATAAGGTTCTGTTACGAGAACTTGAAGTCCTTTTATAAGTTTCAATTTTAAATATTAACAAAAAAATGGCTAAAGAAGTTGCTGGATTAATCAAATTACAGATTAAAGGTGGCGCTGCAAATCCTTCACCTCCAGTAGGACCTGCATTGGGTTCTAAAGGTATTAATATCATGGGATTCTGCAAGGAGTTCAACGCCCGTACCCAGGACAAGGCAGGTAAGGTATTGCCAGTTGTTATTACATATTACACTGACAAGTCGTTCGATTTCGTAATCAAGACTCCTCCTGCTGCAGTACAGTTGAAAGAGGCTGCTAAGATCAAGAGTGGTTCTGCTCAGCCTAATCGTCAGAAGGTTGCTTCACTTACCTGGGATCAGGTAAAGGTAATCGCTGAGGATAAGATGAAGGACTTGAACTGCTTCACTGTAGAGTCAGCTATGAAGCTCATCGCTGGTACTGCAAGAAGTATGGGTATTACTGTAAAGGGAGACTTCCCTGGTAAATAATTTAAAACTTCAATTAGAAAAATGAGTAAACTGACAAAAAATCAAAAATCAGTAGCTGATAAGGTTGAAGCAGGGAAGATGTACACATTGAAAGAGGCTGCAGAGTTGGTAAAGGAGATTACTACTACCAAGTTTGACGCATCTCTCGATATCGATGTACGTTTAGGTGTTGACCCACGTAAGGCTAACCAGATGGTTCGTGGCGTTGTTTCATTGCCAAACGGTACCGGTAAGGTTACTCGCGTGCTCGCACTCTGTACTCCTGATCAGGAAGCTGCTGCTAAGGAAGCAGGCGCTGACTACGTAGGTCTCGACGAGTATGTTGAGAAGATTAAGGGTGGTTGGACAGATATTGATGTCATCATCACAATGCCATCTTGCATGGGTAAGATTGGTCCTTTGGGTCGTGTTCTCGGTCCTCGTGGATTGATGCCTAACCCTAAGAGTGGTACTGTAACTATGGATGTTGCTAAGGCAGTTAAGGAAGTTAAGCAAGGTAAGATTGACTTCAAGGTTGATAAGGCTGGTATTATCCACACATCAATCGGTAAGGTCAGCATGACACCTGAGCAGATCTACGGAAATGCTAAGGAGTTCATCAATACAGTTATCAAGTTGAAGCCTGCTGCTGCTAAAGGTACATATATCAAGAGTATCTTTATTTCAAGCACTATGAGTAAGGGTATCAAGATTGATCCTAAATCAGTTGAATAACTCTAAAAGTTTTGTAAAATGAAGAAAGAAGTTAAAGATACTATCATCACCGAACTTGGACAGAAGATTCAGGAATTCCCTCACTTCTATCTTGTAGATGTTACAGGATTGAACGCTGAGAAGACTAGCAATCTCCGTCGCAAGTGCTTTAAGAGTGAGATTAAGATGGTTGTTGTTAAGAACACCTTGCTTCACAAGGCATTCGAGGCTTCAGACATCGATTTCTCTGAGCTTTATGGCAGCTTGAAGGGTACTACTGCAGTATTGTTCACAAATATAGCTAACGTACCAGCTAAGTTGTTGAAGGAATACGAGAAGGAAGGCGTTCCATCATTGAAGGCAGCATACGCTGAGGAAAGCTTCTATGTAGGCGCTGACAAGCTCGCTGAACTCGCAGCTCTCAAGAGCAAGAACGAGGTTATCGCAGAGATTGTTGCTTTGCTCCAGTCTCCAGCACAGAACGTTCTTTCTGCTCTTCAGTCAGGAGGCAACACTATTCACGGTGTGCTTAAGACATTGGGCGAGCGTCCTGAGTAAATACAACATTTCATATATTAATAGTATAAACAAATAAAATTTTTAGAATAAAATGGCAGATATCAAAGCTATTGCAGAAGAGTTAGTAAATCTTACTGTTAAGGAAGTTAATGAGTTGGCAACAGTCCTCAAGGACGAGTATGGCATCGAGCCTGCTGCTGCAGCTGTAGCTGTAGCTGCTGGTCCTGCTGCTGGTGGTGCAGCTGCAGCTGAGGAGAAGTCTTCTTTCGACGTAGTCCTCGCTGAGGTTGGTGGCGCTAAGCTCCAGGTTGTTAAGGCTGTTAAGGAGGCTTGCGGTCTCGGTTTGAAAGAGGCTAAGGATCTCGTAGACGGTGCTCCTTCTACAATCAAGGAGGGTGTATCTAAGGACGAGGCTGAGAACCTTAAGAAGGCTATCGAAGAGGCTGGTGCTAAGGTAGAGCTCAAGTAATTAGATTAATTACATCTCTTACATAATGGTTAGGATTCTCCTAGTAGGCGAGTCCTAACCTTTTTGTGTCTTTTATTATCATGTTAATAAAACCCCCATTTAATAACTTCTAATGGCTACAAAAATTGTTGATAACAGAGTAAATTTTGCCAGCGTGCATAATCCGTATCCATATCCGGATTTTCTCGATGTGCAGTTAAAGTCTTTTAAGGACTTCTTACAGTTGGATACTCCGCCTGAGGAACGCAAGAATGACGGTTTGTATAAGGTGTTCTCTGAGAACTTCCCTATCACCGATACTCGTAATAATTTCGTTCTTGAGTTCTTGGATTACTATATTGACCCTCCTCGCTACACCATTGATGAGTGCTTGGAGCGTGGTCTTACATATAGCGTACCTTTGAAGGCTAAGATGAAACTGTATTGTACTGATCCTGATCATGAGGACTTCGGTACTTTTATCCAGGACGTATTCTTGGGTACAATCCCTTACATGACTGATAACGGTACATTCGTCATCAACGGTGCTGAGCGCGTTGTTGTTTCTCAGTTGCATCGTTCACCTGGTGTGTTCTTCGGACAGGGTGTTCATGCCAATGGTACTGTGCTTTATTCTGCACGTATCATCCCATTCAAGGGTAGCTGGATTGAGTTTGCTACTGACATCAACAATGTGATGTATGCTTACATCGACCGTAAGAAGAAGTTGCCTGTTACTACCTTGCTCCGTGCCATCGGTTATGAGCAGGATAAGGATATTCTCCAGATCTTCGATCTCGCTGAAGAGGTGAAGGTGAACAAGAAGAATATGAAGGCTGCTATCGGTCGCAAGTTGGCTGCTCGTGTCTTGAAGAGCTGGAATGAGGACTTCGTTGATGAGGATACAGGTGAAGTTGTATCTATCGAGCGTAACGAGGTGATCATGGAGCGTGAGACTGAGCTTACTGCCGACAATATTGAGGATATTGTAGAGAGTGGTGCTGCTTCTGTGCTTTTGCATAAGGATGTAGATGCTGCCAGCAAGTACACAATCATCTTCAATACTTTGGCCAAGGACCCAAGTAACTCTGAGAAGGAGGCTGTGAACTACATCTATCGCCAGTTGCGTAATGCAGATCCTGCTGATGATGCAAGTGCACGTGAAGTTTTCCAGAACTTGTTCTTCTCTGACAAGCGTTATGACTTGGGTGAGGTCGGTCGTTACCGTATTAATAAGAAATTAGGTCTCGATACTGATGTTGATGTCCGCGTATTGACTAAGGATGACATCATCGAGATTATCAAATATTTGATTCAGCTCATCAACTCAAGTGCTACTGTCGATGATATCGACCACTTGTCTAACCGTCGTGTTCGTACCGTAGGCGAGCAGCTGGCTAACCAGTTCTCTATCGGTTTGGCACGTATGAGCCGCACTATCCGTGAGCGTATGAATGTACGCGACAATGAGGTGTTCACTCCAACAGATTTGATCAATGCCAAGACTATCTCTAGCGTTATCAACTCATTCTTTGGTACCAACCCATTGTCACAGTTCATGGACCAGACTAACCCATTGGCTGAGGTTACTCACAAGCGTCGTCTTTCTGCCCTTGGTCCTGGTGGTTTGTCTCGTGAGCGTGCTGGTTTCGAGGTTCGAGACGTACACTATACCCACTATGGTCGTCTTTGTCCTATTGAGAGTCCTGAAGGTCCAAACATCGGTTTGATTTCTTCACTCTGTATGTATGCCAAGATCAATGACCTCGGCTTCATCGTAACTCCTTACCGTAAGGTGAACGATAGCAAGGTAGATATGAACAACGAGGATGTTGTTTACTTGACAGCTGAGGATGAGGAGGCTAAGATCATCGGTCAGGGTAATGCTCCTTTGACAGAAGAGGGTGCATTCATCCGCGACGTGGTTAAGTGCCGTCAGGATGCTGATTATCCAGTTGTTCCACCTTCAGAGGTTGACTATGTGGATGTTTCTCCACAGCAGATTGCATCTGTTTCTGCAGGTTTGATTCCTTTCTTGGAGCATGATGATGGTCACCGTGCGTTGATGGGATGTAACATGATGCGCCAGGCAGTTCCATTGCTTCACAATGATGCACCTATCGTAGGTACTGGTCTTGAGAAGCAGGTGTGCGAGGATTCTCGTACCATGATTACTGCAGAGGGTGAGGGTGTTATCGAGTATGTAGATGCTACAACCATCCGTATCCTCTACGATCGTACAGAGGATGATGAGTTCGTAAGCTTCGAGCCTGCCTTGAAGGAGTACCGCATTCCTAAGTTCCGCCGTACCAATCAGAATATGACCATCGACTTGCGTCCTATCTGTAACAAGGGTCAGCGTGTTACGAAGGGTGATATCCTGACAGAGGGTTATGCTACAGAGAACGGTGAGTTGGCTTTGGGTCGTAACTTGCTCGTAGCTTACATTCCTTGGAAGGGTTACAACTATGAGGATGCTGTCGTTATCTCAGAGCGTATGGTTCGCGATGACGTTTTGACATCTGTTCACGTTGATGAGTACTCACTCGATGTTCGTGAGACCAAGCGTGGTGTTGAGGAGTTCACTTCTGATATTCCTAATGTCAGCGAGGAAGCTACCAAGGACCTCGATGATAATGGTATTGTTCGCGTTGGTGCTCGTATCGAGCCAGGCGATATCATGATCGGTAAGATTTCACCTAAGGGTGAGAGTGATCCTTCTCCAGAAGAGAAGCTGCTCCGCGCCATCTTCGGTGATAAGGCTGGTGATGTGAAGGATTCTTCATTGAAGGCTAACCCATCATTGAGTGGTGTTGTTATCGACAAGAAGTTGTTCTCTCGTGCCGTTAAGACTCGTGAGTCTAAGAAGCAGGATAAGATTATCCTTGCCAAGATTGATGAGGAGTACGAGGCAAAGGGCGATGACTTGAAGGATATCTTGGTTGATAAGTTGCTCACCTTGACAGAGGGCAAGACTTCTCAGGGTGTGAAGGATTACTCTGGTGCTGAGATCATCACCAAGGGTAGCAAGTTCACAACAACAGCTTTGAAGAACCTGGAGTATGATGGCGTACAGTCTAATGGTTGGACAGAGGATGATCATACCAATACTTTGATACAGCGCCTGATTATGAACTATATCCGCAAGTACAAGCAGCTCGATGCTGAGTTGAAGCGTCGCAAGTTTGCTATCACTATCGGTGATGAACTTCCATCAGGAATTCTCCAGATGGCTAAGGTTTATATCGCAAAGAAGCGTAAGATCCAGGTAGGTGATAAGCTTGCTGGTCGTCACGGTAACAAGGGTATCGTTTCTAAGGTAGTACGTCTCGAGGATATGCCATTTATGGCTGACGGTCGTCCTGTAGATATGGTATTGAACCCATTGGGTGTGCCTTCTCGAATGAACCTCGGTCAGATCTTCGAGTGTATCCTGGGTGCTGCAGGTAAGAAGTTGGGTGTTAAGTTCGCTACTCCTATCTTCGATGGTGCTCATCTTGAGGACCTCTCTGTATGGACAGATAAGGCAGGTCTTCCACGTTTCTGCTCTACTTACCTCTATGATGGTGAGACCGGTGAGCAGTTCGACCAGCCAGCTACCGTAGGTATGACTTACTTCTTGAAGTTGGGTCACATGGTAGAGGATAAGATGCACGCACGTTCTATCGGTCCTTACTCTCTGATTACTCAGCAGCCACTTGGTGGTAAAGCACAGTTTGGTGGTCAGCGATTCGGAGAGATGGAGGTTTGGGCCATCGAGGCATTCGGTGCTAGCCACGTATTGCAGGAGATTCTGACCATCAAGTCAGATGATGTTGTAGGACGTAGCAAGGCATACGAGGCAATCGTGAAGGGTGATCCAATGCCTACACCAGGTATTCCAGAGTCACTCAACGTATTGCTCCACGAGCTTCGCGGCCTTGGCTTGAGCATCAAACTTGATTAATTTTGAGAACCCCTAATTAAGATATAGAAACATGGCTTTCAAAAAAGATACAAAGGTAAAGAATAATTTTACGAAGATTACCATCGGTCTCGCTTCACCAGAGGAGATCCTGGAAAATTCGTATGGTGAGGTTACTAAGCCTGAAACCATTAATTATCGTACATATAAGCCGGAGCGTGATGGTCTCTTCTGCGAGCGCATTTTTGGTCCTACCAAGGACTATGAGTGCGCCTGCGGAAAGTACAAGCGCATCCGTTATAAGGGAATCGTCTGCGACCGATGCGGTGTAGAGGTTACTGAGAAGAAGGTTCGTCGTGAGCGTTCTGGTCACATCGAGCTTGTTGTACCAGTGGCACACATCTGGTACTTCCGTTCTCTCCCTAACAAGATTGGTTACCTTCTCGGTATGCCAACCAAGAAGCTTGATGCTGTTATCTACTACGAGAAGTATGTAGTAATCCAGCCAGGTATTCTCGAGGGTAAGACTGATGCTGACGGCATTGAGTTGAATGGTTCTCATAAGCTCGACCTCTTGTCAGAGGACGAGTACATGGCTATTCTTGATCAGTACGATCCTAATGGCGACAACGAGCGTCTGGAAGATACAGATCCTAATAAGTTCGTTGCCAAGATGGGTGCAGAGGCTATCTACCAGTTGTTGCAGAATGTGGATCTCGACTCTTTGTCATACGAGCTCCGCGACCGTGCCAACAATGACTCTAGCCAGCAGCGCAAGACTGAGGCATTGAAGCGCTTGAACGTAGTAGAGGGCTTCCGTGCCAGCAAGGGAATCAACAAGCCTGAGTGGATGGTGATGAAGATCATCCCTGTTACTCCTCCAGAGCTTCGTCCTTTGGTACCACTGGATGGTGGTCGTTTTGCAACTTCAGACTTGAATGATCTCTATCGTCGTGTCATCATCCGTAACAACCGTTTGAAGCGATTGGTTGAGATCAAGGCTCCTGAGGTGATCCTCCGTAACGAGAAGCGTATGTTGCAGGAGGCTGTTGACAGCTTGTTCGACAACTCTCGCAAGAGCTCTGCTGTAAAGAGCGAGAGCAATCGTCCTTTGAAGTCTCTCTCTGACTCATTGAAGGGTAAGCAGGGTCGTTTCCGTCAGAACTTGTTGGGTAAGCGTGTTGACTACTCTGCTCGTTCCGTTATCGTTGTAGGTCCTGAGTTGAAGATGGGTGAGTGCGGTCTTCCTAAGTTGATGGCTGCAGAGCTTTACAAACCATTCATCATCCGTAAGTTGATTGAGCGTGGTATCGTAAAGACTGTCAAGAGTGCCAAGAAGATTGTTGACCGTCGCGAGCCGGTTATCTGGGATATCCTGGAGAATGTAATGAAGGGTCATCCGGTTATGTTGAACCGTGCCCCTACACTTCACCGTCTCGGTATTCAGGCATTCCAGCCTAAGATGATCGAGGGTAAGGCTATCCAGTTGCACCCATTGGCATGTACAGCGTTCAACGCCGACTTCGATGGTGACCAGATGGCTGTTCACCTTCCATTGAGCAACGAGGCTATCTTGGAGACTCAGATTCTGATGCTCCAGAGCCACAATATTTTGAACCCTGCTAATGGTGCGCCTATCACCGTTCCTTCTCAGGATATGGTGCTTGGTCTCTACTATATTACTAAGATTCGTCCAGGTGCTAAGGGCGAGGGCTTGACATTCTACGGTCCTGAGGAGGCTTTGATCGCTCGTAATGAGGGTCGTTGTGATCTCCACGCCTTGGTAAAGGTAATCGTTGACGACTTGGTTGACGGTAAGATCCAGAGGCGTATGATTGAGACTTCTGTAGGTCGTGTTATCGTGAATGGTATCATCCCTGATGAGGTAGGCTTCTTCAATGACGTTATCTCTAAGAAAACACTCCGCGGCTTGATTTCTAATGTAATCAAAGCTGTTGGTATGGCAGAGGCTTGTGCCTTCCTTGATGGTATCAAGAACCTGGGTTATCGTATGGCATACGTTGCTGGTTTGTCATTCAACCTTGGCGATATCATCATCCCACCAGAGAAGGAGGAGATTGTTGATCGTGGTCGCAAGGAGGTTGAGGAAATCACCAACAACTATAATATGGGTTTCATCACCAACAAGGAGCGTTACAACCAGGTTATTGATGCGTGGACTCACGTAAATACCGATTTGGGTAATATCCTGATGAAGGAGATGACTGAGGCAGACCAGGGATTCAACGCCGTTTACATGATGCTTGACTCTGGAGCCCGTGGTTCTAAGGATCAGATTAAGCAGTTGTCTGGTATGCGTGGTTTGATGGCTAAGCCTCAGAAGGCTGGTGCAGAAGGTGCGCAGATCATTGAGAACCCTATCCTTTCTAACTTTAAGGAGGGTATGTCTGTGTTGGAGTACTTTATCGCTTCTCACGGTGCTCGTAAGGGTCTTGCTGATACCGCGATGAAGACTGCCGATGCTGGTTACTTGACTCGTCGTCTTGTTGACGTATCTCACGATGTCATCATTACTCAGGAGGATTGTGGTACCTTGCGTGGCTTGGTTTGCACCGCTTTGAAGAATGGTGATGAGATTATCTCTTCTCTCTACGAGCGTATCTTGGGTCGTGTTTCAGTACACGATATCATTCACCCTACAACAGGTGAGTTGATCGTTAAGTCTGGTGAGGAAATCACAGAGGCTAAGGCTAAAATCATCGATGAGTCTCCTATCGAGAGCGTTGAGATCCGTTCAGTACTCACTTGCGAGAGCAAGAAGGGTGTCTGCATGAAGTGTTACGGCCGTAACTTGGCAACAGCTCGTATGGTTCAGCTCGGTGAGGCTGTGGGTGTCATCGCTGCACAGGCTATCGGTGAGCCTGGTACTCAGCTTACTCTCCGTACCTTCCACGCCGGTGGTATTGCGTCTAACGCTGCTGCCAACGCTAAGATTGCTGCGAAGAACAAGTCTCGCATCGAGTTTGATGAGTTGAGCACTGTTCCATTCGTAGAGGAAGATGAGGAAGGCAACGATATCAAGTGCGAGAAGGTAGTAAGCCACTTGGCTGAAATCCGTTTCGTAGATCCAAATACAAACATCGTTCTTGCTACATTGAATGTACCTTACGGTTCTTCTTTGTATCACAAGGAGGGTGAGGTTGTTGAGAAGGATACTGTGATTGCCCGTTGGGACCCATTCAACGCCGTTATCGTCAGCCAGTACGCTGGTACCTTGAAGTTCAACGACGTTCAGAAGGATCAGACCTACCGTGCCGAGGTCGATGAGACTACTGGTTTGGAGGAGAAGATCATCACCGATTCTAAGAACAAGGCGATGGTTCCTTCTTGTGATGTTATCGATGCAAACGGTGAGATTGTAGGTACATATAACTTCCCTGTAGGTGGTCACCTCGTTGTAGAGGATGGTCAGACTATTAAGACAGGTGAGGTCTTGGTTAAGATTCCTCGTGCCGTAGGTGGTGCCGGTGATATCACCGGTGGTCTTCCACGTGTAACCGAGCTTCTCGAGGCTCGTAACCCATCTAACCCAGCTGTCGTTTCAGAAATCGATGGTGAGGTAACCATGGGTAAGGTAAAGCGTGGTAACCGTGAGATCATCGTAACCTCTAAGACTGGTGACCAGAAGAAGTATCTCGTATCACTCTCTAAGCAGATCCTGGTACAGGAGCATGACGCCGTACGTGCAGGTACTCCTCTTTCTGATGGTAGTGTAACTCCAGGCGATATCCTCGCTATCATGGGTCCTACCGCTGTTCAGGAGTACATCGTTAACCAGATCCAGGACGTTTACCGTCTCCAGGGCGTGGCTATCAACGATAAGCACTTCGAGGTGGTTGTTCGTCAGATGATGCGTAAGGTTCGTATCGACGATCCAGGAGATACTACATTCTTGGAGCAGGAGTTGGTTGACAAGCTCGACTTCGCTGAGGAGAATGACCGTATCTGGGGTAAGAAGGTTGTTACCAATGCTGGTGACAGCACCGAGCTCAAGCCTGGTCAGATCATTACAGCACGTAAGTTGCGTGATGAGAACTCAGCATTGAAGCGTCGCGATATGAAGCTTGTTCAGGTTCGTGATGCCGTAGCTGCAACATCTACTCAGATTCTCCAGGGTATTACCCGTGCCGCTCTTGGTACCAAGAGCTTCATGAGTGCCGCTTCCTTCCAGGAGACCACTAAGGTCTTGAACGAGGCTGCTATTCGTGGTAAGGTAGATTACCTTGAGGGAATGAAGGAGAATGTTATCTGCGGTCACTTGATTCCAGCAGGTACCGGTCTCCGCCAGTGGGAGAAGCTTGTTGTTGGTTCTAAGGAAGAGTACGAACGCATGCAGGCTAACAGAAAGAATGTACTCGACTATGCAGATTCTCCAATCGTGGACTAATCTGAAGGTTAGAGTAACATATATATAATAAGGTATAAGAGCCATAGGTGAGTCATCATCTATGGCTCTTTTCTTGATATTGCCTGCCTGTTGATGGAATCTAATCAACTTTTTTATTTTTCCCTTCTTTTGGTAAAAGTCCTTTCACGCTAAGCTTATGTCTTTGTATTAGAAACATTTTAGTGTGAAAGGACTTTTAATACAAAATAATTGGCAATTTATTCTTTTTTTTCAGATATTATGTGTAAATTTGCACTGTCATTTAAAGTTTAATCCTATTAACTTAATAAAATTATGGAAGAAAATAAGAATAATCAACAGCAGCAGAATCAGTTCCAGATGGGCATCAGCCCAGAAGTAGCAGAGGGTACATACTCTAACTTGGCACTGATTACTCATTCTAGTTCAGACTTCATCTTGGATTTCGCATGTGCACTTCCAGGAATGCCAGCTCCTCAGATCAAGAGCCGTGTCATCATGGCACCTGAGCATGCCAAGCGTTTGCTCCAGGCATTGCAGAGCAATGTTTATAACTACGAGCAGGCTTTCGGTAAGATTAAGTTGGCTGACGAGCCAGAGCGTACTATCGCTCCATTTGGCACACCAAAAGGTGAGGCTTAATGCATAACCACATACATACTAAGACTAAATTTCCTGCTAAAAGCCGCTTTTTTCTTTATAATATTTGTTTTTAATAGTTATATAAAGTTAAAACTAGCCCTCGTTTTTTAAAAGTCTCCTTAATATTTAGGTAGTTTGCCGAAAAAGTCGTAACTTTGCACCCCGAAAAGCCCCATAAGGTGGTGGCTTATACGGAAATAAGACAATAATAAAAATAAAATAATAAATTAAAAAGTAAAATTATGCCTACTATTTCACAGTTAGTAAGAAAAGGCAGACGAGTATTGGTAGACAAGAGCAAGTCACCAGCTTTGGATTCATGTCCTCAGCGTCGTGGTGTTTGTGTTCGTGTTTACACAACAACTCCAAAGAAGCCTAATTCGGCAATGCGTAAGGTTGCCCGTGTTCGTTTGACAAACTCTAAGGAGGTTAACTCTTACATCCCAGGAGAGGGTCACAACTTGCAGGAGCACTCAATCGTATTGGTTCGCGGTGGTCGTGTTAAGGATCTCCCAGGTGTACGTTATCACATCGTTCGTGGTACTCTTGATACCGCAGGTGTTGCAAACCGCACACAGCGTCGTTCTAAGTACGGTGCTAAGCGTCCAAAGGCAAAGAAGTAATTCTAATCCGGACAAAATTAAAAGAAATCCGAAAACTCACGGTCGGAGAAGGTCGAGAGTTTAGGTAAAAAGATTATTTTATTAAACGTTTTGCTGGAGAAGTAACAGGTTGAGTAAATACTCGGGTGCGAGTGTTGAAGAACGATATACAGCCCCATGCAGAATTTAAATTTTTTCGATTAAAAAATGAGAAAAGCAAAACCAAAGAAGAGAGTGATCCTCCCAGATCCAGTCTTCAATGACCAGAAGGTCTCTAAATTCGTAAATCATTTGATGTATGATGGTAAGAAGAATACATCTTATGAGATTTTCTACAATGCACTCGATACCGTAAAGGCTAAGATGGCTAACGAGGAGAAGTCTGCACTTGAGATTTGGAAGCAGGCTCTCGACAATATTACTCCACAGGTTGAGGTTAAGAGCCGCCGTATTGGTGGTGCAACCTTCCAGGTTCCAACAGAAATTCGTCCTGATCGCAAGGAGAGTATCTCTATGAAGAATCTTATTATCTTCGCTCGCAAGCGTGGTGGTAAGACTATGGCAGATAAGCTCGCTGCAGAGATTATGGATGCTTACAACAACCAGGGTGGCGCATTCAAGCGCAAGGAGGATATGCATCGTATGGCTGAGGCTAACCGTGCATTTGCTCACTTCAGATTCTAATTTAATTTATAAAATAGGTTTAAAAGAAAATGGCAAATCGCGATTTACATTTGACACGTAACATCGGTATCATGGCGCACATCGATGCCGGTAAGACAACAACATCTGAGCGTATCTTGTTCTACACAGGTAAGACTCATAAGATCGGTGAGGTACACGATGGTGCTGCTACAATGGACTGGATGGCCCAGGAGCAGGAGCGTGGTATTACTATCACTTCTGCAGCTACAACTTGTAACTGGAACTATCTTGGTAAGTCTTATAAGATCAACTTGATCGATACTCCGGGACACGTTGACTTCACTGCTGAGGTTGAGCGTTCACTCCGTGTACTCGATGGTGCTGTTGCTACATATTCTGCAGCTGATGGTGTACAGCCACAGTCAGAGACAGTATGGCGCCAGGCTGACAAGTACAATGTACCTCGTATCGGTTATGTAAACAAGATGGACCGTTCTGGTGCTAACTTCTTTGAGACAGTACAGCAGATGAAGGATATCTTGGGTGCTAATCCTATTGCTATTCAGATTCCTATTGGTGCTGAGGAGAACTTCAAGGGTGTAGTTGACCTGATTAAGATGAAGGCTATTCTCTGGCACGATGAGACTATGGGCGCTGAGTATGATATAGAGGATATTCCTGCTGACTTGGCTGATGAGGCTGCTGAGTGGCGTGATAAGCTCCTCGAGGGTGCTGCTAACTTCGATGACGAGGTTATGGAGCTTTACCTCGACGGTAAGGATATTCCTGGGGAGAAGCTCCTCGCTGCTATCCGCAAGGGTTGCTGCGCTATGGAGTGCTGCCCAATGTTGCTCGGTTCTTCATACAAGAACAAGGGTGTTCAGCCATTGCTCGACTATGTATGTGCATTCTTGCCTTCACCAATGGATACTCCAAATATCATCGGTACTAACCCTGATACTGAGGAGGAAGAGGATCGCAAGCCATCTGAGGATGAGCCAACATCTGCTCTCGCATTTAAGATTGCTACCGACCCATTCATGGGTCGCTTGGTATTCTTCCGCGTTTACTCAGGTAAGGTTGTTGCTGGTTCTTATGTTTACAATCCACGTTCTGGCAAGCGCGAGCGTATCAGCCGTCTGTTCCAGATGAACTCTAAACAGGAGATTCCAATGGAGTCTATCGACGCTGGTGATATCGGTGCAGGTGTAGGTTTCAAGGATATCCGTACAGGTGATACACTCTGTGATGAGGATCACCCAATCGTATTGGAGTCTATGACATTCCCTGATACTGTAATCTCTATTGCAGTTGAGCCAAAGAGCCAGGCTGACATCGCTAAGATGGACAATGGTCTCGCTAAGTTGGCTGAGGAGGACCCAACCTTCACAGTTCGTACAGACGAGCAGAGCGGTCAGACTATCATCTCTGGTATGGGTGAGCTCCACTTGGATATCATCATCGACCGTTTGAAGCGTGAGTTCAAGGTTGAGTGTAACCAGGGTAAGCCTCAGGTTAACTATAAGGAGGCAATCACTAAGACAGCTCAGAGCCGTGAGACTTACAAGAAGCAGTCTGGTGGTCGTGGTAAGTTCGCTTGTATCGATGTAACCATCGGTCCTAAGGACGAGGATTACAAGGAGGGTGACTTGCAGTTCATCAACGAGGTTAAGGGTGGTAACGTTCCTAAGGAATTCATCCCATCAGTACAGAAGGGCTTCGCTGACTGCTTGTCAAATGGTGTACTCGGTGGCTTCCCAATGACAGGTTTGAAGGTAACTTTGACCGATGGTAGCTTCCACCCAGTTGACTCTGACCAGTTGTCATTCGAGTTGGTAGCTCATCAGGCATTCAAGGTACTTTGCCCTAAGGCAGGTCCTGTTTTGATGGAGCCTATCATGAAGGTAGAGGTTGTTACTCCAGAAGAGAACATGGGTGACGTAATCGGTGACTTGAACAAGCGCCGTGGTCTCGTTCAGGGTATGGAGGAAGGTCGTAGCGGTGCTCGCATCGTAAAGGCTATGGTTCCATTGGCTGAGATGTTCGGTTATGTAACAGCTTTGCGTACTATCACTTCAGGTCGTGCAACAAGCTCTATGGAGTATGATCACCACGCACCTCTCTCTTCAACTATCGCTAAGGCAGTGTTGGAGGAGGTTAAGGGTCACGCAGAACTCCTTTAATAAAAAAAGAATAACGGTAAGATGAGGCGCTGCTTAGCGAATGACTCTTAAGCAGCGTACCTCTTCTTCCATTAGACTAAAATAATTCATATTAATAATAACTTAATTTTAAAAATGAGTCAGAAAATCAGAATTAAGCTGAAGTCTTACGACCACCAGTTGGTTGACAAGTCAGCTGAGAAGATTGTGAAGGCTGTTAAGGCAACAGGCGCTATCGTTAGCGGTCCTATTCCATTGCCAACACACAAGCGTATTTTTACTGTAAACCGCAGTACTTTCGTTAACAAGAAGTCTCGCGAGCAGTTCCAGCTCTCAGATTTCAAGCGTCTCATCGACATCTACAGCTCAACAGCTAAGACCGTTGATGCCTTGATGAAGCTTGAATTGCCAAGTGGTGTAGAAGTAGAAATCAAAGTCTAATTATTAAAAATTAAATTGAAATGCCAGGATTAATTGGAAGAAAAATCGGAATGACATCCGTTTTCAGTGCCGACGGTAAGAATATTCCGTGCACTGTTATCGAAGTAGGTCCTTGTGTTGTAACCCAGGTTAAGACCGTAGAGAAGGATGGTTACAAGGCTTATCAGTTAGGTTTCGGCGAGGCTAAGGAGAATCGCACTTCTCAACCTATGATGGGAATCTTCAAGAAGGCAGGCACAACACCTAAGAAACACTTGGCCGAGTTCAAGTTTGATGAGGAGTACAACCTCGGTGACACCATTACAGTTGATATCTTCAACGGCTGCAAGTTCGTTGACGTAATTGGTACATCAAAGGGTAAAGGCTTCCAGGGCGTTGTAAAGCGTCACGGATTCGGTGGTGTAGGTCAGTCTACTCACGGTCAGGATGACCGCGCTCGCAAGCCGGGATCTATTGGTGCATGTTCTTACCCTGCAAAGGTATTCAAGGGTATGCGCATGGGCGGCCAAATGGGAGGTGACAGAGTAACAACTCAGAACCTTCAGGTGTTAAAGGTAATTCCAGAGCAGAATCTCCTTATCGTTAAGGGTTCTTTCGCTGGATGCAAAGGTTCAACTGTTTTAATTGAGAAATAATGGAAGTTAGCGTATTAGATATCAAAGGTCAGGAGACCGGCCGCAAGGTAGCTCTTAATGATGCAGTCTTCGGCATTGAGCCTAACGATCACGTTCTCTACCTCGACGTAAAGCAGTATCTCGCTAACCAGCGTCAGGGTACAGCTAAGTCTAAGGAGAGAAGCGAGATGAGCGGTTCTACTCGTAAGCTTGGTCGTCAGAAGGGCGGCGGCGGTGCTCGCCGTGGTGATATTAACTCACCTGTACTCGTAGGTGGTGCTCGCGTATTTGGTCCTAAGCCACGAGATTACCGCTTCAAGCTCAACAAGAAGGTAAAGATTCTTGCTCGTAAGTCTGCTTTGTCTTATAAGGCACAGGAGAGCGCAATCGTGATGTTGGAAGATTTCACTTTTGAGGCTCCAAAGACTAAAGAATTCTTAAGTGTTCTTAAGAATCTTAAAATCGAGGGCAAAAAGGTACTCTTCGTTTTGCCAGAATCAAATAAAAACGTATATTTGTCTGCACGTAACTTACAGCGCGCTGAGGTTATCCTCGCATCTAACGTCAATTCGTACAAAGTTTTGAACGCTGATGTAGTAGTGATTACTGAGAAGTCGCTTGAGACTATCGACCAGATCTTAACAAAGTAAAAAGGAGATATTAGAATATGGCATTTATTATCAAACCATTGGTTACTGAGAAGATGACCAAGATTACAGACAAGCAGCCTAACCGCTATGGCTTCGTTGTTCGTCCTGAGGCTAATAAGCTCGAGATTAAGAAGGAAGTTGAGAGTCTGTATAATGTTACAGTAGTTGACGTGAACACAATTCGCTACGCTGGCAAGCGCTCTGCCCGTTATACTAAGGCAGGTCTTGTTAAGGGTCAGAAGAATGCGTTCAAGAAGGCAATCGTTACTCTGAAGGAGGGCGATACAATTGATTTTTACAGCAATATTTAAAATAAAAAATGGCAGTACGTAAATTAAAACCGGTTACTCCGGGTCAAAGACACAAGGTTATTGGCACGTTCGAGGATATTACTGCATCCGTGCCAGAGAAGTCTCTCGTTTACGGTAAGCGTTCTACCGGCGGTCGAAACAACACCGGTAAGATGACCGTTCGCTACATTGGCGGTGGTCACAAGCAGAAGTATCGTTTAATCGACTTCAAACGTGAGAAAGATGGTGTTCCAGCAGTTGTTAAGACAATCGAGTACGATCCAAACCGTTCGGCTCGTATCGCGTTGCTTTTCTACGCTGATGGTGAAAAACGTTACATTATTGCTCCTAACGGACTTCAGGTAGGCGCTACTTTGATGTCAGGTGCAGAGGCTGCTCCTGAGATCGGTAACTGTCTTCCTTTGGCAAACATCCCTGTAGGTACAGTGATCCACAACATTGAGTTGCGTCCTGGTCAGGGTGCTTTGTTGGTTCGTTCGGCTGGTAATTTTGCTCAGTTGACTTCTCGTGAGGGCAGTTATTGTGTAATTAAGCTCCCTTCTGGTGAAACACGCCAGATTTTGAGTGCTTGTAAGGCTACAGTTGGTAGTGTTGGTAACTCAGACCACGCACTTGAGCAGTCTGGTAAGGCTGGTCGCTCACGCTGGTTGGGTCGTCGTCCACACAACCGTGGTGTTGTTATGAACCCTGTTGATCACCCAATGGGTGGTGGTGAAGGTCGCCAGAGTGGTGGTCACCCACGTTCACGTAAGGGCTTGTACGCTAAGGGTCTTAAGACTCGCGCACCTAAGAAGCTTTCTAACAAGTATATTATCGAAAGAGCTAACAAAAAATAAAGAGTAAATTATGAGTCGTTCACTTAAAAAGGGTCCATACATCAACGTTTCTCTCGAGAAGAAGATTCTCGCTATGAACGAGAGTGGCAAGAAGAATGTTGTTAAGACATGGGCTAGAGCTTCAATGATATCTCCTGATTTCGTAGGACATACTGTTGCAGTTCATAACGGTAATAAATTTATCCCTGTTTATGTTACAGAGAACATGGTTGGCCACAAGCTTGGAGAGTTCGCTCCAACACGTCGCTTTGGCGGTCACTCTGGTAACAGAAAGTAAGCTAAGGGTTAAACCATTTAAAAATTTTAGGTAAATAATGGGAGCAAGAAAACATATTGCGGCTGAGAAATTGAAGGCAGCCCGTAAAAACTTGTACTTCGCTAAGTTGGTAGGCGTTCCTTCTTCTCCACGTAAGATGCGCTACGTTGTAGACATGATTCGTGGTATGGAGGTTAACCGCGCACTCGGAGTACTTCGCTTCTCTAAGAAGCAGGCATCTGCTGACGTTGAGAAATTACTCCGTTCAGCTATCGCTAACTGGGAGGCAAAGAATAATCGCAAGGCTGAAGACGGTGAGCTTTATATCAGTAAGGTCTTCGTTGACGAAGGCGTTACAATGAAACGTATGAGACCTGCACCACAGGGTCGTGGTTATAGAATTCGCAAGCGTTCTAACCATGTAACTCTCTTTGTTGATGCAAAAACTAATGACGAAAAATAATTAAGTAGAATGGGACAGAAAGTTAATCCGATTAGTAACCGACTTGGTGTAATCCGTGGTTGGGATTCAAATTGGTTCGGTGGTAAGAACTTCGGTGACAACCTCGTAGAGGATCAGAAAATCCGTAAGTATCTTAACGAGCGTCTTGCTAAGGCAAGTGTTTCTCGTATCGTTATCGAACGTACATTGAAGCTTGTTACCATTACTATTTGCACAGCCCGTCCAGGTATTGTCATTGGTAAAGGTGGTCAGGATGTAGATAAGTTGAAGGAAGAGTTGAAGAAGCTTTATAAGAAAGACATTCAGATCAACATCTTCGAGGTTAAGAAGCCTGAGCTTGATGCTACCATCGTAGGTAAGAACATCGCGAGCCAGATCGAGCACATGATTGCTTATCGTCGCGCTATCAAGATGGCAGTTGCCAACACTATGCGTGCTGGTGCTGAGGGTATCAAGATTCAGATTACAGGTCGTCTGAACGGTGCTGAAATGGCACGTAAGGAAATGTACAAGGAGGGTCGTACACCTCTCCACACATTCCGTGCAGACATCGACTACTGCCAGTGCGAGGCACTTACCAAGGTAGGTTTGCTTGGCATCAAGGTATGGATTTGCCGTGGTGAGGTTTATGGTAAGGCTGATCTTACTCCAAACTTCTCACAGGACAACAAGAGCAATAACCGTGGTAACGGCCGCTCTAACAACCGTGGTGGTAATCGTAAAAGAAACAATAACCGTTAAATTTTAGAAAGCTATCATGTTACAGCCAAAAAGAGTAAAATATAGAAGACCTCAAGATGGTCGTGGCAACAAGGGCAACGCTCACAGAGGTACACAATTGGCATTCGGTTCTTTCGGCATCAAGACTCTTGAGTCAAAGTGGATCGATAGCCGTCAGATTGAGGCAGCTCGTGTGGCATTGAACCGCTACATGAACCGTCAGGGCCAGGTCTGGATTCGCATTTTCCCTGATAAGCCAATCACTCGTAAGCCAGCCGATGTCCGAATGGGTAAAGGTAAGGGTGATCCAGCAGGATGGGTTGCACCTGTTACACCAGGTCGTATTCTCTTCGAAGTAGAGGGTGTAAGCTTCGACATTGCAAAGGAGGGACTCCGTCTTTGCGCTCAGAAGCTTCCTGTGAAGACTAAGTTTATTGTTAGACGTGATTACGATAAAAACGCTTAATTATGAAGATTGCAGAAATTAAAAATATCGAGACCAAGGAATTGGTTGAGAAGCTGGAGGCAGCAGTTGACGCTTTGAACAAGAAGAAGATCAACCACAACGTAACTCCACTTGAGAATCCATCAGAGATTAAGGTTGCTCGTCGTGATATTGCACGTATGAAAACTGAACTTCGTCAGAGAGAACTTAACAAATAATAATGGTCCAGATGGAAACAAGAAATTTAAGAAAAGTAAGACAGGGTGTTGTTATCAGCAACAAGATGGATAAAACCATTGTTATTGCAGCTAAGTTCAAGGAGATGCACCCTATTTATGGTAAGTTTGTCCAGAAGACAAAGAAGTACCATGCACATGACGAGAACAATGAGGCTAACGTAGGTGATACAGTTATGATCATGGAGACTCGTCCTCTGTCTAAGACAAAGAGATGGAGATTAGTACAAATTGTAGAAAAAGCTAAGTAATTATGATACAGGCAGAATCAAGACTTACAGTATGTGATAACAGCGGTGCTCGCGAGGCTCTTTGCATTCGAGTTCTCGGTGGAACAGGCCGTCGTTACGCTAGCGTTGGTGACGTGATTGTCGTTGCTGTCAAGAACGTTATCCCATCAAGTGATTTGAAGAAGGGTGCAGTATCAAAGGCTTTGATTGTTCGCACAAAGAAGGAGATTCGTCGTGCTGACGGTTCATATATCCGTTTCGACGATAACGCTTGTGTATTGCTCAACAATGCAGGTGAGCTTCGTGGTAGCCGTATCTTCGGCCCTGTTGCTCGTGAGCTTCGTGCAGTTAATATGAAAGTCGTTTCTTTGGCACCTGAGGTTCTTTAATATTTTAAAAGTATAAAGTAATGAGTAAGTTACATATTAAGAAAGACGATACCGTTATCGTTATTGCCGGTGCTGATAAGGGCAAGACAGGTAAGGTGCTCAAGGTCCTCGTTGACGAGAACCGTGCCATCGTAGAGGGTGTGCACATGGTATCTAAGAGCACTAAGCCATCTGCACAGAATCCTCAGGGAGGCATCGTAAAGCAGGAGGCTCCTATTCATATCTCAAATTTGAGTTTGATCGATCCTAAGAGTGGCAAGGCTACTCGCGTTGCTATCAAGCATGAGGGTAAAAACGTTGTTCGCATCGCTAAAAAGTCAGGGGAGGAAATCAAGTAATGGATACAGCACAGTTAAAGAAAGTATATAAGGAGACAATCGCTCCTGCTCTTCAGAAGCAGTTCAACTATTCTTCAGCAATGGAGATTCCAGTTTTGAAGAAGATTGTCATCAACCAGGGTCTCGGTGACGCTACACAGGACAAGAAGATTGTTGACGTAGCTATCAACGAGATTACTGCTATCACCGGTCAGAAGGCTGTTGCTACATATTCTAAGAAGGATATCGCAAACTTCAAGCTTCGTAAGAAGATGCCTATCGGTGTTATGGTAACATTGCGTCGTGAGCGTATGTACGAGTTCTTGGAGAAGCTCGTTCGTGTTTCTCTTCCTCGTATCCGCGACTTCAAGGGTATTGAGAGCAAGTTCGATGGCCGTGGTAACTACACATTGGGTATCACAGAGCAGATCATCTTCCCAGAGATCAACATCGATGAGATTGACCGTATTCAGGGTATGAACATCACCTTCGTTACAACTGCAAAGACAGACGAGGAAGGTTTTGCACTTCTGAAGGCATTCGGTCTTCCATTCAAGAACGCAAATAAAGATTAAGAGATATGGCAAAAGAATCAATGAAAGCTCGCGAGATTAAGCGTGCAAAGCTTGTAGCTCGTTACGCTGAGAAGCGCGAAGCTCTGAAAAAGATTATTGCAACTTCTAATGATCCAGCCGAAGCATACGAGGCAGCTCGTAAGCTTCAGGCTATCCCTAAGAATGCAAACCCTATCCGTCTTCACAACCGTTGCAAGATCACTGGTCGTCCAAAGGGTTATATCCGCCAGTTCGGTCTTTCACGTATCCAGTTCCGTGAGATGGCTTCTGCAGGTTTGATTCCAGGTGTTAAGAAGGCAAGCTGGTAATCTTTACAGGCAAGGAATTTTTTATTATTTAATATTGTCGGGGTAGTCCCGATTAATTAAACATTTATATTTTATGACAGATCCAATAGCAGATTATCTGACAAGACTCAGAAACGCAATCATGGCTCATCACCGTGTTGTAGAAGTTCCTGCGTCTAACTTGAAGAAAGAGATTACAAAGATCCTCTTCGAGAAAGGTTACATCCTCAACTACAAGTTTGTAGAGGATGGTCCTCAGGGCTCAATCAAGGTTGCCTTGAAGTACAACCCAACTACAAAGCAAAACGCTATCAAGTGTTTGAAGCGCGTGTCAACTCCAGGTTTGCGTAAGTACACTGGTTACAAGGACATGCCAAGAGTTATTAACGGATTAGGTATCGCAATCTTATCTACATCCAAAGGTGTAATGACAGACAAAGAGGCTTCTGATCTTAAGATCGGTGGCGAGGTTCTTTGCTATATTTATTAATTGGAGGCTTTTATATGTCTAGAATAGGAAAATTGCCAATTAGTATCCCTGCAGGCGTTACTGTAAACTATGACAACGATTCACACGTTTGTACAGTAAAGGGCCCTAAGGGTGAACTTTCTCAGTGGATTGATCCATCTATCAAGTTTATCAATGCAGATGGTCATATTAGCTTTGAAATCGATGAAAATAGTCCTGTAAATGTTAAGCAGAAGCAGGCTTTCCACGGTTTGTATCGCTCTCTCGTTAACAACATGGTTGTTGGCGTTAGCGCTGGTTATACAAAGGTTTTGGAATTGGTAGGTGTTGGTTATCGTGTTTCTAACCAGGGCAACTTGATCGAGTTTGCTTTGGGTTACACTCACCCTATTTTCATCCAGTTGCCTAAGGAGATTAAGGTTGAGACTAAGTCTGAAAGAAACCAGAACCCAATCTTGACATTGGAGTCATGCGACAAGCAGTTGTTGGGACTCGTTTGTGCAAAAATTCGTTCTTTCCGCAAGCCTGAGCCTTATAAGGGTAAGGGTATTCTCTTCAAGGGTGAAGTTATTCGCAGAAAGTCTGGTAAGAGTGCTTCAGCTAAGTAATTTTAATTATTTACGATTATGACAACAAAGAAAGTAGAAAGACGAATTAAGATAAAGTTCCGCATTCGTAAGAATGTTAACGGAACAGCTGAGCGTCCACGTCTCAGTGTATTCCGCTCTAACAAGCAGATTTACGCTCAGGTTATTAATGATTTGACAGGCACTACACTTGCATCAGCTTCTTCACTCGGTTTGGAGAAGATGCCTAAGCAGGAGCAGGCAACTAAGGTTGGCGAGCTCATCGCTGAGAAGGCAAAGGCTGCTGGCGTTGAGACAGTGGTTTTCGACCGTAACGGTTATCTCTACCACGGTCGCGTAAAGCAGTTGGCTGACGGTGCTCGTAATGGTGGTCTTAAATTTTAAACGATTATGGCAATGGATAAAGTAAAGGTAAATAACGAAGAAGTACTTAAGGATCGCTTGGTTGCAATCAACCGTGTAACTAAGGTTACCAAGGGTGGTCGTACTTTCACATTCGCTGCTATCGTCGTTGTAGGTGACGGTAACGGTGTTATCGGTTACGGTCTTGGTAAGGCAGGTGAGGTTACAGCTGCTATTGCTAAGGGTACTGAGGCTGCTAAGAAGAACTTGGTTAAGGTTCCTGTACTCAAGGGTACAGTTCCTCACGAGGTTGAGACAGCTTTCGGTGGTGCTAAGGTTCTCATCAAGCCAGCTGCTGCCGGTACTGGTTTGAAGGCCGGTGGTGCTATGCGTGCTGTTCTTGAGAGCGTAGGTATCAAGGACGTTATTGCAAAGTCTAAGGGTTCATCTAATGCCCACAACCTGGTAAAGGCTACTATCGCTGCTCTCGCAGAGATGCGTGATGCTTACACTGTAGCAGGTGAGCGTGGTATCAGTATGGATAAAGTTTTTAACGGTTAATTAGGATTTATCGAATATGGCAACAATTAAAGTCAAGCAGATTAAGAGTAAGATCGGTGCTCCAGTTGATCAGAAGCGTACACTCGCTTGTCTGGGTCTCCGCAAGATTTCTCAGGTTGTTGAGGTAGAGGATACTCCTAGCAACCGTGGTATGATCCGTAAGGTTCATCACCTCGTAAGTGTAGTTGATTAATTAATCTCAAAAAATTAGGAACGATTATGAAATTAAATAATTTGAAACCTGCTGCAGGTTCTACCCATTCACGTCGTCGTATTGGTCGTGGTCCAGGTTCTGGTCTCGGTGGTACTTCTACACGTGGTCACAAGGGTGCCAAGGCTCGTTCTGGTTATAAGAGAAAGATTGGTTTCGAAGGTGGTCAGATGCCATTGCAGCGTCGTGTTCCAAAGGCTGGTTTCAAGAACATCAACCATAAGGAGTACTTCGCAGTTAACCTTTCAACTCTTCAGGCTCTTGCAGAAGCAAAGAACCTTACAAAGATCGGTATTGAGGAACTCAAGGCAGCTGGTCTTACCAATGGTAAGGAGCTCGTTAAGGTTCTCGGTAACGGTGAACTCAAAGCAAAATTGGAAGTTGAAGCTAATGCTTTCTCAAAGACTGCCGAAGAAGCAATCAAGGCAGTAGGTGGTAACGCAACTATAATCTAAGTAATGAAAAAGTTTATTGAGACACTAAAGAACTGTTGGAAGATAGAGGACCTCCGTCAGAGACTCCTCATTACTCTTCTGTTTACGGCTATTTACCGTTTTGGCTCGTTTGTGGTACTTCCGGGTATCAATCCGAGCATGTTGGAAAAATTGCAGTCGCAGACCTCAGGCGGTCTTATGTCGCTTTTGGACATGTTCTCTGGTGGTGCATTTTCTAATGCGTCTATCTTCGCATTGGGAATTATGCCTTATATCTCAGCTTCAATTGTTATGCAGCTTCTTGCTATCGCTGTACCTTACTTCCAGAAGATGCAGCGCGAGGGCGAGAGCGGCCGCAAGAAAATACAATGGTACACTAGAGTCCTGACTGTAGCCATCCTGGTCTTTCAGGCTCCTAGTTACCTTCTGAATTTGAAGATGCAGGCTGCTAACGCTTTGGCAACGGGTATTAGCTGGACCGTCTTTATGATTCCAGCTACTATCATCCTTGCAGCAGGAAGTATGTTTATTCTCTGGCTTGGTGAGCGTATCACGGATAAGGGAGTAGGTAATGGTATCTCTCTCATCATTATGATCGGTATCATCGCTCGTTTGCCTCAGGCATTCGTTCAGGAGATGACCTCTCGTTTGCAGGCTATCTCTGGTGGTGGTTTGATCATGTTCATTGTCGAGATCCTCATTCTCTACGCTGTAGTTTGTGCCTCAATTCTTCTGGTACAGGGTACACGTAAGATCCCGGTTCAGTACGCTAAGCGATTGGTTGGTAACAAGCAGTACGGTGGTGCACGTCAGTACATCCCATTGAAGCTTTTCGCAGCCAACGTAATGCCTATCATCTTTGCACAGGCTTTGATGTTCATTCCATTGGCAGTAGTTCGCTACCAGTCTGAAAATGCAAGCAGCGTTGTTCAGCAGCTGATGGATAACCGCAGTTTACTTTATAATGTAATTTACGTAACCCTCGTGATTGCGTTTACATATTTCTACACTGCGATTACATTGAATCCAACTCAGATGGCGGAGGATATGAAGCGTAACAATGGTTTCATTCCAGGTGTTAAGCCAGGTAAGGATACCGCTGAGTACATTGATACCGTAATGTCTCGTATTACTTTACCAGGTTCGTTATTTATTGCATTTATTGCGATTATGCCAGCTCTTGCAGGACTTCTTGATGTGCAGCAGGCCTTCTCACAATTCTTCGGAGGTACTTCTCTGTTGATTTTGGTAGGTGTTGTGATCGACACATTGCAGCAGATCGAGAGTCATTTGCTTATGCGCCACTATGATGGTCTTCTCAATTCAGGCCATACTCGTCAGGGTGGTGTTGCTGCATATTAATCTTTATCTTTTGAAATGCAGATATTTCTGAAGACAGAGGATGAAATTAACCTGATGCGCAAGGCTAACCAACTAGTTGGTGCAACGCTTGCGGAATTAGGTAAACATATAAAACCAGGTGTAACGACTCTCCATTTGGATAAGGTAGCTGAGGAGTTCATCCGTGATCACGGTGCGATTCCAACGTTTAAGAATTTTCCTAATCCTTATGGAGAGCCTTTTCCCGCTAGTATATGTACTTCCATCAATGATGTCGTAGTACATGGTATTCCTAGTGAGAAGGACGTGCTGAAGGATGGTGATATAATCTCCATCGACTGTGGCACCCTTTTAGAAGGTTTCAATGGTGACAGTTGCTATACTTTCGCTGTTGGAGAGATATCTTCCGATGTTCAACAACTCCTTAAGGTAACTAAAGAATCTTTATACCTGGGTATCGAACAGGCTGTGGCAGGAAAGCATTTGGGTGATATTGGTTACGCAGTACAGACTCATTGCCAGCAATATGGCTATGGGGTAGTACGAGAGCTAACAGGTCATGGCATTGGCAGGGCTATGCACGAGGATCCACCGGTTCGTAATTACGGCAGTCGTGGTTCCGGCATTCTTTTAAAGGAAGGTATGTGCCTGGCAATAGAGCCGATGATAACAATGGGCGACCGTCAAATTGGCTTGCTCCCCGACAAGTGGAGCATAGTTACTAGAGATCGTCAACCAGCTGCTCATTTTGAGCATACAATCGTTGTTCGAAAAGGTAAAGCTGAAATTTTATCTTCATTCGTAGAAGTTGAACATTTAGAAGGACAAAAAATTTAATTATGGCAAAACAGGCCGCTATTGAGCAAGATGGAACAATTGTAGAGGCATTATCAAATGCTATGTTCCGCGTTGAATTGGAGAATGGTGTTGACATTACTGCCCACATCTCTGGTAAGATGAGAATGCATTACATCAAGATTTTACCTGGTGATAAGGTGAAGGTGGAAATGAGTCCATACGACTTGACTAAGGGTAGAATTGTTTTTAGATACAAATAATTATCACATATAAGGTTATGAAGACAAGAGCATCATTGAAGAAGCGTTCAGCTGATTGCAAGATCGTACGTCGTAAGGGTCGTCTCTTCGTTATCAACAAGAAGAACCCTAAGATGAAATTGCGTCAGGGCTAATGTTAAAGTTCTGTAAAAGTATGGCTATTTCAAAAAAAAGTTGTACTTTTGCACCGCTTTTAACGCAAAGTATTAATTTTTTAATTTTTTATTAAACAATGGCAATAAGAATTGTTGGAGTAGATTTGCCCCAGAATAAGCGTGGCGAAATCGCATTGACCTATATCTATGGTATCGGTCGAAGTAGTTCAGCAAAGATATTGGATAAGGCAGGTGTAAGCCGTGACTTGAAAGTCAGCGATTGGACTGACGATCAGGCAGCCAAGATCCGTGAAATTATCGGCGCTGAGTTCAAGGTTGAAGGTGATCTCCGTTCAGAGATCCAGATGAACATTAAGCGACTGATGGATATTGGTTGCTATCGTGGAGTTAGACATCGTAATGGTCTTCCAGTTCGCGGTCAGAGCACAAAGAATAATGCTCGTACTCGCAAGGGTAAGAAGAAGACTGTTGCTAATAAGAAGAAGGCTACTAAGTAATTCTAAGGAGGAAATTAATTATGGCAAAGCAAAAAGCAACATCTAAGAAGAGAAACGTACGTGTTGACGCAATCGGTCAGCTTCACGTACACAGCTCATTCAACAACATCATTGTATCTCTTGCTAACAACGAGGGTCAGGTTATCTCTTGGTCTTCAGCTGGTAAGATGGGTTTCCGTGGTTCTAAGAAGAACACTCCTTACGCAGCTCAGATGGCTGCAGAGGATTGTGCAAAGGTAGCTTTCGATCTTGGTCTTCGCAAGGTTAAGGCATACGTAAAGGGTCCAGGTAACGGTCGTGAGTCTGCTATCCGTGCCGTACACGGTGCAGGTATCGAGGTAACTGAGATCGTTGACGTAACTCCATTACCACACAACGGATGTCGCCCTCCAAAGCGTCGTCGTGTATAATAGCATTCATTGATACAAACAATATAGCATTTTATAAATATTATGGCTAGATATATAGGTCCGAAATCTAAAATTGCGCGTCGTTTTGGTGAGCCAATCTTCGGCGCAGACAAAGTTTTGTCCAAGAGAAACTTCCCTCCTGGACAGCATGGCAACAACCGTCGTCGCAAGATGTCTGAGTACGGTGTCATGTTGGCAGAGAAGCAGAAGGCTAAGTACACTTACGGTGTATTAGAGCGTCAGTTCCGTAATATGTTTGAGAAGGCTGCTAAGGCAGAGGGTATCACTGGTGAGGTTCTGCTCCAGAATCTCGAGTGCCGTCTCGACAACGTGGTATTCCGTCTTGGTATCGCTCCTACTCGTGCTGCTGCACGTCAGTTGGTGGGTCACAAGCACATCACTGTTGATGGCAAGGTAGTTAATATCCCTTCATTTGCAGTTAAGCCAGGTATGGTTGTTGCCGTTCGTGAGAAGTCTAAGTCTCTCGAGGTTATCGAGGCAGCACTTGCTGGTTTCAATCATAGCAAGTACCCATGGATTGAGTGGGACGACAATTCTAAGAGTGGCAAGTTCTTGCACAAGCCAGAGCGTGCTGACATTCCAGAGAATATTAAGGAGCAGTTAATCGTTGAGTTGTACTCTAAATAAATCATTAAATTAATGGCGATATTAGCATTTCAAAAACCTGATAAAGTAGTAATGCTGGAGGCTGACAACCAGTTCGGAAAGTTCGAGTTCCGTCCGTTGGAGCCTGGCTTTGGTGTTACCATCGGTAACGCCTTGCGCCGCATTCTCCTTTCATCATTGGAGGGTTACGCTGTGAACACCATCCGCATCGCGGGTGTTGAGCACGAGTTCTCTTCAGTTCCTGGTGTAAAGGAAGATGTTACCAACATTATCTTGAATCTCAAGCAAGTTCGATTCAAGCAAGTAGTAGAAGAATTCGAGAATGAGAAAGTTAGTATCACCGTTGAGAATTCTACAGAATTCAAGGCTGGTGATATAGGCAAGTATCTGACTGGATTTGAAGTGTTAAACCCTGATTTGGTGATTTGTCATTTAGACTCCAAAGCTTCGATGCAGATTGATCTGACAATTAATAAGGGACGTGGATACGTTCCTGCTGATGAGAATCGTCAATTCTGCACAGACGTTAACGTTCTCCCAATCGATTCCATCTACACCCCTATCCGTAACGTAAAGTATGCGGTTGAGCCATATCGTGTTGAACAGAAGACCGACTATGACAAGCTCGTACTCGAAGTTACAACAGATGGTTCCATTAGTCCTAAGGATGCGCTGAAAGAGGCTGCGAAGATCCTTATTTATCACTTCATGCTCTTCTCTGATGAGAAGATCACCCTGGAGAGTCCTGATCAGGATACTAACCAGGAGTTTGATGAGGAGGTTCTTCACATGCGCCAGTTGCTTAAGACTCGTCTCGTAGATATGAACCTCAGTGTTCGTGCGCTCAACTGCTTGAAGGCAGCTGATGTAGATACCTTGGGTGATTTGGTTCAGTTTAACAAGACTGACCTCTTGAAGTTCCGCAACTTCGGTAAGAAATCGCTCTCAGAGCTTGATGATTTGCTCGAGAGTCTGAATCTGTCTTTTGGAACTGATATTTCAAAGTATAAATTAGACAAGGATGCTTAATGCATCCTTTGTCCAAAAAGAACAAAAATTAAAATGAGACACAATAAGAAATTCAACCATTTAGGTCGTACTGCTTCTCATCGTAACGCGATGTTGGCTAACATGGCTGCATCACTTATCTTGAGTGAGCACAAAAGAATCACTACGACCCTCGCAAAGGCAAAGGCTCTTAAGAAGTATGTTGAGCCACTGATCACACGTTCAAAGAATGATACAACTACATCACGTCGTGTTGTTTTCCGTTATCTTCAGAACAAGTACGCTGTGAAGGCTCTCTTCGGTGAGGTAGCTGAGAAGGTAGCTAACCGTCCTGGTGGTTACACTCGCGTTATCAAGTTGGGTACCCGTCAGGGTGACGCAGCTGAGATCGCTTTCATCGAGCTCGTTGACTTTGATGAGAACATGGCTAAGACTCCTAAGGCTGCTGCTAAGAAGACTCGTCGTAGTCGCAAGGCAACTAAGGCTGAGGAGGCTCCTGCAACTGAGGCACCTGCAACTGAAGAGGCTGCAGCTGAATAAGTTACAAAAGATCTCACTAGATATAAGCGCTTCTGTCGTTAGACAGAGGCGCTTTTTTGGTTTGATAGTCCTGCTTTTTCCGGGGATAGTTGATGATGTTTCCCGGATTTAGGGGATTCCCTAACGTTATTTAGGGATTCTTTCTTGATGTATTCAATAAATAGTTGTACTTTTGCATCAGAATTAAAAGATAGGGTTATGAAAAAGGTGATACTTTTGATGCTCTGCCCTTCCCTGGTGATGGGCAGTTGCGATACATATACCGGAAGTGGAGCCTACGCTGGAGGTTCCATTGGCTCCATCCTGGGTTCTGCTATCGGTGGATTATCCAGTGGACCTAGAGGCTCTGATATGGGAACCATCATCGGAATGGCTGGCGGAGCTGTTGTAGGCGCAGTCATCGGAAGCCAGGCTGATCAGGCTCAGGCTGACCGTGAAGCAGCTTATCAGCAGGATAGAGTTGAACGACGTTCCGATTATCCTAGTGTAACCGATAATCCCGAGATCTTCGATTCCAACAATGGGGGAGATGACCGTCTCTATGATTTCAAGGGCAAGGACTACACCGGCGACTACAGTGCCCAGCAGCCTACTACTTCCATGCCGACTGCTACCGTTAAGGAGCTTGGTGCCCGATTCTCCTATTCTCCTACCTTGGAGATTGTGAATGCCCGGTTTGTTGATGACAACGAAGATAATTGTTTGAATCGCAATGAAACCTGCAAGGTGATATTCGAGATTGTCAACCGAGGTCATGAGCCGGTTTACGATGTTGTTCCAACCGTGGTTGAAACAACCGGCAATAAGCATATCTTCATTTCGCCGAGTATCCATGTTGAGAAGATTTCTCCAGCATCGGGTGTACGATACACCGCTATGGTGAAAGCTGATAGAAAGTTGAAGGATGGAATGGCAAGGTTCTGCGTGAGTGTGATTCATGAGGGCAAATCCATTTCCAAGGTCAATGAATTCAATATTCCTACCAAGAGATAATTTTCCCCTAGTAGTTGCAACATAAAATCAAAAAGAGGGTGTGTCATGAACTTACGACACACCCTCTTTATTGTGTTTATTTACTAAGCAATCTTTCTAGTGATGCTTTTTTACTTCATGGTGTTTCTCCTTTTCCTTTGCCATTTCTTCAGCCTTCTCCTGTGCTTTTTCCTTCTTTTCGAAATAATGGTCGGGTTCAAACTCAGCCATTTCGAAATCTATCTTCGGGAGTTTGCTATCCTCAGGCTTGAAAGGAACAGGGTTATCCAGTCTTTCTACCTTCACCGTTGCCACACCCTGCGAAATCATGTCGATTTCCTTGGCGGCAGCCCAGGAAAGGTCAATGATTCTTCCCCTTCCGAACGGACCACGGTCAATCACCTCAACGACTACACTCTTGTTATTTCTCAGATTCGTAACCTTCAGCATCGTGCCGAAGGGATAATAACGGTGTGCACACGTCAGACTGTCATGGTGGATTCTCTGTCCGCTTGCCGACCTGGCACCCGTGGCACGTTTAGAGTAATAGGATGCCTTGCCACGCTGATGCTTCTGGCCGCAGCATGGGATGCATGATAATGTACTCAGAAATGTACTCAATAATGCTATGATAAATAATCTTCTTTTCATAACTTCTCGATATTTTGCTTGCAAATATATGAAAAAATGATGAAAAATGCAAGAAAATCTCGGAAAATCAGTATCTTTGCACTATAATTCGCTACACATATGGAAAAAAATGTACCCCAAGAGTGGAATAAGTTCTATTTGAAAGACGTATCATTTGTCAATCTCATGATGCGACGTATCTACAATGTCTTGATTGTAGCCAACCCTTACGATGCGTTCATGCTGGAAGATGATGGACGCATCGAGGAGAAGATATATAATGAGTATATGGAGCTGGGACTCCGTTACCCCCCAACCTTCACCCAGGTCTCCACCACCGAAGAGGCTGCCCAGGTATTGCGCTCCACCGTCATCGACCTCGTCATCTGTATGCCGGGCAATGCCGACAACGATGCCTTCGATGTGGCGCGTGATATCAAGGGCAAGTTCCCGAATATCCACTGCGTGGTACTCACCCCATTCTCCCACGGCATCACCAAGCGAATGGAGAACGAAGACCTCAGCATCTTCGATTACGTATTCTGCTGGCTGGGCAACACCAACCTCATCCTCTCCATCATCAAGCTCATTGAGGATAAGATGAACCTGGAGCACGATATCCGGGAGGCTGGCGTGCAGATGATACTCCTGGTAGAAGACTCCGTGCGCTTCTACAGTTCCATCCTGCCCAACCTCTACAACTATATCCTCGAGCAGAGTAAGAATTTTTCCAAGGAAGCCCTCAACCGCCATGCTGCCACGATGCGAATGCGTGGCCGTCCGAAGGTGGTGCTCGCCCGTACCTACGAAGAGGCGCAGAAACTCTACGATAAGTATTCCAACAATACCCTGGGTGTCATCAGCGATGCCCGATTCCCGTTGAAGAGTGCCGCCAAGGCTTTCGGCAACGAGGTGGAGCAGGAGGCGAATCCTGAGCACGGCACCGATACCTTCGGACGTGAGAAATGTCCTGATGCCGGATTGCGCCTTTTCCGTTACATCCGCAAGACCGATCCGTTCGTGCCGCTCATCATCGAGAGTTCCGAGAGCGACAACCGTGCCAAGGCAGAAGCCGAGGGATTCCGCTTTGTTGATAAGAACTCCAAGAAGATGAGTGTGGATCTCCGTCGCCTGATGGAGGAGCACATGGGCTTCGGCGATTTCATCTTCCGTGATCCGAAAACCCACGAGGAAATCATGCGCATCCGCAGTCTGAAGGAGTTGCAGGATAACATCTTCAACATCCCCAACGATTCGATGCTCTATCATATCAGCCGCAATCACATGAGCCGCTGGCTCTGTGCCCGTGCCATCTTCCCGGTTTCCGCCTTCCTGAAGCACGTCACCTGGGAGAAGCTGCAGGATGTGGATGCCCACCGGCAGATCATCTTCGATGCCATCGTGCAGTACCGTCACATGAAGAACCTGGGTGTGGTTGCCGTGTTCGACCGTATGAAGTTCGATAAGTATGCCCATTTTGCCCGCATCGGCGAAGGATCGCTGGGCGGAAAGGGCAGGGGACTAGCCTTCCTCGACAACATCATCAAGCGCCATCCTGAGTTCAACCAGTATGAGAATGCCACCGTGCAGATTCCGAAGACCGTGGTGCTCTGTACCGATATCTTCGACGAGTTCATGATGAGCAACAATCTCTATCCGATAGCTTTGAGCGATGCCAGCGATGATGAAATCCTGAAGCACTTCCTCCATGCGCAGCTGCCCGATTCGCTGATAGCCGACTTCTTCACCTTCTTCGAGGCAACGAAGAGTCCTATCGCCATCCGTTCCAGTTCGCTGCTCGAGGATGCCCACTATCAGCCTTTCGCCGGCATCTATTCCACCTATATGATACCTTATCTCGCGGATAAGTATCAGATGCTCCAGATGCTCGCCTGCGCCATCAAGGGCGTGTATGCCTCGGTGTTCTATCGCGATTCCAAGGCATATATGACCGCCACCCGCAACGTCATCGACCAGGAGAAGATGGCGGTAATCCTGCAGGAGGTGGTGGGCAAGGACTACGGCACCCGCTATTATCCTACGATGAGTGGCGTGCTCCGTTCGCTCAACTATTATCCTATCGGCGATGAGGAGGCAGAGGAGGGTATTGCCAGTCTTGCCCTCGGATTGGGTAAGTATATCGTGGATGGCGGTCAGACCCTCCGCGTCTGTCCGTATCATCCGCATCAGGTGCTGCAGACTTCCGAGACGGAGATGGCGCTGCGCGATACCCAGACCCAGTTCTATGCCCTCGACATGAAGCATGTGGGCGATGACTTCAAGGTGGATGACGGATTCAATATCCTCAAGCTCCGCGTGAAGGATGCGGTAGAAGACCAGAGTCTCAACTACATCGCCTCTACCTTCGACCCTTACGATCAGGTCATCAACGACGGTGTGTATGAAACCGGCCGCAAGCTCATCACCTTTGCCGGAGTGCTCCAGCACGATGTGGTACCCCTGCCGGAACTCATGCAGATGTCGATGAAGTGCGGTTCCGAGGCGATGCGCCGACCGGTGGAGATTGAGTTTGCCTGCAATATCCATGCCGACAAGACCTGCGATTTCTATCTCCTCCAGATCCGTCCGATTGTGGATGCCAAGGAGATGCTCGACGAGGATGTCAGGGCGATACCGGATGCCGACTGTCTGCTCCGTTCCCACAACTCCCTGGGCCATGGCATCAGCGAGGATGTCACCGATGTGGTGTATGTGAAGTACGATGACCACTTCTCGGCGATGAACAACTTCTATGTAGCCGATGATATCGAGCGCATCAACCGCAAGTTCCTGGCAGATGGCAAGAATTATGTGCTGATAGGTCCGGGCCGCTGGGGATCGAGTGATCATTATCTGGGCGTACCGGTCAAGTGGCCGCATATCAGTGCCGCCCGCGTCATCGTAGAGGTGGCATTGAAGAATTACAACATCGATCCGAGTCAGGGCACCCACTTCTTCCAGAACCTCACCTCTTTCGGCGTGGGCTATTTCACGGTAGATACCAATACCGGAGAGGGAGGCTTCGTAAACAAGGAGATGCTCGATGCAATGCCAGCCGTAGAAGAGACGCAGTATGTGCGCCATGTACGCTTCGACCGTCCGCTCAGAATCCTGATGGATGGCAAGAAGCAGGAGGGAGCTGTCCTGCATCCGCAGGAATAGGCTCCCGGCACTGCCGGCATCAAGAATAAAAAGTGTTCAGTAAAAAAGAAATAGAATAAAAAATGTTGAACCAAGAAACAGAAAACCATTCAGTGAGCGACAAGAAATATCTTGTCCCGTTCATTCTCATCACGTCGCTCTTCTTCTTGTGGGGCTTCGCGCGTGCCATTCTCGATGTGCTCAACAAGCACTTCCAGAATGCCCTGCACATCAGTATCACCCAGTCAGCCATGATTCAGGTTACTACCTATCTGGGTTATTTCCTCATGGCTATACCGGCGGGCTTCTTCATCAATAAGTATGGTTATCGCCGGGGCGTGGTGTTCGGCCTCCTGCTCTTCGGTCTGGGCGCCATCTTCTTTATTCCGGGGGCATCGATAGGCAGCTTCTCTGTCTTCCTCTTCTGCCTCTTCGTCATCGGATGCGGACTGGTGTTCCTCGAAACAGCCGCCAATCCATACGTTACCGAACTGGGTGCCAGGGAGACCGCTACCAGCCGATTGAACCTCTCGCAGTCGTTCAATGGTCTGGGCAGCATCTTTGCCACCTTCTGCATCGGTCAGTTCCTCTTCAATGATACGCAGCAGGGCGGCAATGTGGTCATACCTTATGCCATCCTGGGCGTTCTGGTGCTTGCCATCGCCGTGGTGTTCTCCCGTGTCGATCTGCCGGAAATCCAGCACCAGCAGACGACGGAAGACAAGGCGAAGGGCAGTAATATCGCCAAGCTCTTTGCCAACCACAGGATGTTCGTCTTCGGCCTCTTCGCCCTTCTGAGCTACGAGGTAGCCGAAATCTCCATCAATTCCTACTTCATCAATTTCGTCACCGGCATGCATTGGATGAGCGACCGCACCGCCTCTCTCGTCCTCACCCTCGCCCTGGCGTTCTTCATGGTAGGCAGATTCCTGGGCAGCTGGATCATGCGCCATATCCAGGCAACCACCATGCTCCTCATCTGTGCCGTGGGCAGCGTGGTCTGCATCGGTCTGGTGCTTTGCGATCTGGGCATCGTGTCGCTGGTAGCCCTGGTGGGCAACTATCTTTTCGAGGCAATCATGTTCCCTACCATCTTCAGCATCGCCCTCACGGGATTGGGCAATCTCACCAAGTCGGCATCCTCGCTCCTGATGATGACTCCGATAGGCGGATGCGGCTTCCTGCTGATGGGAATGATAGCCGATACTACCCATGTTACCCTGCCTTTCGTGGTACCGTTTATCGGTTTCCTCATTGTCTTGGCTTATGCCGTTCGGGAGTACAAATTGCAAAGTGTAATTAGCAAATAAAGGGTTTAAGGCGGCTAAAAAGGGGGAATTAACTTTTTTAACTCGCTTGTAACACGAAAAAGTAAGCATATTTTTTGCTGTCTCAAAAGAAAAAGTTAAATTTGCACTCGGTTATGATGGGTGCGTCTAGAATCCATCTGATAAAAATGAATAGAATGTTTCATTAAACAATAAAATTAATAACAATTATGGCAGTAGATTACAAGAAAATCGGTCTTGTGAACACTAAGGAAATGTTCGCAAGAGCTATCAAGGGCGGTTGGGCCGTTCCTGCTTTCAACTTCAACAACTTGGAGCAGCTCCAGGCTATCATCCAGGCTTCTTCAAACTTGAAGTCACCAGTTATCCTCCAGGTATCTAAGGGTGCTCGTAAGTATGCTAACCCTACTTTGCTCCGTTACTTGGCAGAGGGTGCTGTAGAGTACGCTAAGGAGTTGGGTTGCAACCATCCTGAGATCGTTCTCCACCTCGATCACGGTGATAGCTTCGAGACATGTAAGAGCTGTGTAGATTTCGGCTTCTCTTCTGTAATGATCGATGGTTCTGCACTTCCATACGAGGAGAACATTGCATTGACAAAGAAGGTTGTTGATTACGCTCATCAGTTCGGTGTAACTGTAGAGGGTGAGCTCGGTGTCCTCGCTGGTGTTGAGGATGACGTAGTTGCTGAGGAGTCTCACTATACAAAGCCTGAGGAGGTTGTTGATTTCGCTACACGTACAGGTGTTGATTCATTGGCTATCTCTATCGGTACTTCTCATGGTGCTTACAAGTTCAAGCCAGAGCAGTGCACACGTGACCCTAAGACTGGTCACCTCGTTCCTCCTCCATTGGCATTCGACGTATTGGCAGCAGTTGAGGAGCAGCTTCCTGGTTTCCCTATCGTTCTCCACGGTTCTTCTTCAGTTCCTCAGGAGTATGTTGATATCATCAACAAGTTCGGTGGTAAGTTGCCAGATGCAGTTGGTATCCCAGAGGAGCAGTTGACTAAGGCTTCTGAGAGCGCTGTTTGCAAGATCAATATCGACTCTGACTCTCGTCTTGCTTTCACAGCAGGTGTTCGTGAGACATTGGCTGAGCACCCAGAGTACTTCGACCCACGTCAGTACTGCGGTAAGGCTCGTGAGTACATGGTTGACCTCTATAGCCACAAGATCAAGGATGTTCTTCATTCTGACAACAAGTTGGCTAACCTCGACTAATCTTCGAGATTTATCAACCCAAAATAATAGCGGGAATCCTTCGGGGTTTCCGCTTTTTTAATGCCCTTTTCTTTCATCTTTCTTTTGCTTTTCTTTCATTTTGTTATGTAACAGGATTGTTGTGTGCGTAAATGTTGCGCTTCTTTACATAATTTAACCTAAAATATTTGGAGCGTATTACTTTTTTCTCTAATTTTGCACCCGAACAAATGTAAGAAGTACATTTTATATTCTTGTATATCATTTGTATATTGTAAAAGATGATTTAGGCCGAAAGGTTATTGTTGGAAGTCTTCCTGAGTACTGCTTTAGGGCAGATGCTTGTAAGAGGAGACCAGGTTTAAATGATTGAATAACAATTAGTAAATGATAAAATATGAAAAAGTTTTTTGGAATGGTCATCACTTGTATGATGGCATTGGGTTTAGTAAGTTGCAGTGCGGCTGACGATGATTTGACGGGCGATACAACAACACGTGTCAACACCGTTACAACAAAGTCAAACTTCTCACTGCTCAGTTATTCACAGACAACCGGTGCTGAGGTAAATGAAACCTCTAACATCAATGGTGAGAACAACGAGAAGCTGGTATGCAAGGTTCTTTCTGGTGGTCAGTTGCAGTTGACTCACAAGAATGTAATCTTTGATGAGGGCACAAATATCAAGTTTGACTCTCAGTTAGTTGGCAACAAGATTGTCATTACCGAGACAGGCGATTACGGCAAGTCTGGTAAGTATGGTTATTTCACACTTGTTGCGAAGGTTGGAATAGTTAAAGATGGTGACTATGTGATCGTAGTTAAGAGAAACGACCACACTCGCGAGGAGTTCAATATGCATTACGACTCTACAAAGGCGAAATAAGATAGGGTATATGATTAATACAATACCTTACGATTATGATTCAATATAAATAGGTAGAATAGAAAATATAATATAGAAAGTGAATTTAAAGTGTGATTAAAGAATGTAATTGAATAATTAAATAATGTAATTGAATAGTTTAAAATTCATGCAATTGAATAATAGTAAATGGTAAATGATAATAAGTTGAGCGTCGCTTAGACGACCAGTCTAGTTCTTTTTTTATTAATTGTTATTGATTACGCTGATGAGCAGTTCCGGCGTACAGTCCTTTAAAACCACGATGTTGCCTTTGTCTAATAAGTAAATCGTAGGCATCGCCTTGATGCTGTAAGTAGCACTTATCTGATCGTCCGCAATGATTCTGAGCATTCTGTATTCAGCAGGAATGGTCTGTTTTTTCAGCCACGCCGTTACCTTGTGGCAATTCTCGCATTCCGGATCATAGAAGTAGAGTATCACCTTTTCGTTCTGATAGTCAGTCAACTGATGCATTTTTCCATCTTCCAGCTTGAAGGAGAGGTTAGTAGCCTTGGTGCCTGGCAGGTTTTTCCGTGCCGCCTTCCACTTGAAGTCGATGCGTTCCTTTTCCGCTTCATCGAAGTAAGGCGACTTCTTCATTTCCGCCAGGAAGAAGCTATATACCCTGTCGTTTCTCATCGGCGACTGTGGGTCGTCGAAATAATGCTCTATCAGACTCTCGAATTTCTCCTTGGCAGGCTTCTGTGCGTAAGCCTTGGCGGAGAAGGCGCTGATGCCTTTCTGGGCGATCTCGTCGTTGAAACGGGCGAGGATATCGATGAAATTGACGAATCCCTGTTCTGTAATCTCCTCGTTTTTCAGTTGGGTAGTATCAGCAAACTGATAGTTGTCCCAGTAGTGCTCACTGAGGTAGGTAGCGCGCTGTTCTACGCTGCGCAGCGTATCAGGCAGCGCAGGGTAGGGGAATGCATTCTGCGCCTGGGTATTCAGGCAGCATAACATGATCATGCATGCGATAAGATAAGAGATATGTTTTGCTTTCATCATTTTCTTCCTTTACTTCTTGTTATTACACGTTTCCTAGGTTTTCGTAGATGCAAAAATACACATTTCCTAGGATAACGCCATGTCTTTCCTTGAGAATCTTGTTGCTTTTAATGTTTTTTACGTTAATTGTCGAGGTGTAAGCGGCTCCGCATTTATTCCGCGCACTTTCAAAAACACCCTTCACCCTTCACAGATAGAGCGTAAGTGTTTGTATCTGAGTGGTTTGTGCGGGTGAAGGGTTGCGCCAACTCTTCACCACTCTTCACCTACCCTTCACCCGGAAAATCTGTGCGTAATCCGTGGAGCAAGAATGCTCTGTTAACTCTGCGTAATCCGATGAATAAAATATCCAGGTGAAGAGTGGTGAAGAGTGGGTGAAGAGTTGCGCGCACTCTTCACCTCTCGCAACCCCAGTGTTTATCGGTGTTTCAGCCGATTTGGTGAAGGGTGAAGAGTAAAAAGGAGAGTGGTGGTTTTACCACCTCCCGACGTATCGTTTTGTGCCTGGCAATGGCAGGTTATTGCCCTGGTAAGGGGCAATGTTATGCCGTAGTGAGGCAATAAGCGATGCAAGTCAGCATTATGCCTCGTAAGTACTATCGTCGTTGCTTGTAAGTACTATCATTGTTGCATCGTTTTTACGTTAATAGTTTTCGGAGTTACCTTTACTTGTTGCCGGAAGAATTAATGGTATAAGCCGGAGATGCCTATGTCTTCAGCCGCACAACAGCTGTTGTGCGCTTGCATAACAGCTGATATGCGCTCGTCCAACACCTGTTGTGCAAGTGTTAGCCTGCTGGTGGGCGATATTTTTTAGATAATCTCCCTGTCCTCCGTTAGGCGTTCCGACGGATTTGCAAATCCGTCGGGGCGGGGTAAATTAGATGGTTTTTCAAATTTTTGCAATTTTTTCTTGGAGTTTTCAGAGAAAAATCGTAAATTTGCCATCAGATATCAATTATCTCAATATTTTGCCATGGGTAAATATATCAACCCCTTCACCGATTGGGGATTCAAACGCCTCTTCGGACAAGAATTCAGCAAGGATTTGCTGATTAGTTTCTTGAACGACTTGTTGGTTGACGAAATGCATATCAGGGATGTCACCTTCAAGGATAAAGAGCAACTGGCAGATTCAAAAGATTTGCGTGGCTGCATCTTTGATATTTATTGTGAAACCGATAATGGAAATCATTTCATTGTCGAGATGCAGAACAGATGGGTGCCATTTTTTATCAATCGCTCCATCTATTATGCCAGCAAGGCTATTGTCGGGCAGCGGAAGAAGACAGTCGAGCAGCAACCTGCTCTTTATCATTTAATGCCCGTCTATGTCGTCTGCCTGATGAATTTTATGCCAAAGGACAATTCGGTGACGAAATTCAGAACCGATGTTGCCCTGTATGAAAAAGGAAGTCAAGATGTCTTTTCCGACAATCTTCACTTCATCTACTTATCTCTTCCTTTCTTTGACAAGAAGGCAGAAGAATGTGAAAGTGATTTTGACAAATGGATTTATGTGTTAAAGCATATGGAAGCATTAGAAAGAATGCCGTTTACGGCACAGAAGAAGATTTTCAAACGTCTTGCTGAACTGGCAGATTCCCGCTGCCTGAGTCAGGAAGAGCAAGAGAAATATGATGAAAGCTTAAAGGCCGCCGATGATTACTATGGTGTCTTAATGAGCTATTACATGAATGGTATTGATGAAGGTGTTGCCAAAGGTTTTGCCAAAGGTGAAGCCAAAGGTAGCTATCATAGAAGTCTTGATATAGCGAAGAAAATGCTATTAAAGGGTATGGATGATGACTCCATCATGGAACTGACGGGTTTAACCCATGAGCAATTGCATCAATTGAAATCATAAAATTATCAGATACAAGTTCTCCCTATAAGCCAGGCGATAGATGCCTGAACTTATAGGGAGTTTTTTTATTTTGAAGGTTATTACCTTATTCAGCCTCCGTCGGGACGGCTGGCGAGGAGTGCTCCAAGCTTTAAACCGGTCGCATATTGTGACCAGTTCGCCTTTACCGTTAGGCGTTCCGACGGATTTGCAATCCGTCGTTAAAAAATGACCTAACCTATTTATGTTCTGCGGATTTGAAATCCGCAGCAGGGGAGAGTGTTATGTATTATGGATTAGGGGATTACAAATCCCCTGGTTTGATAGGTCGAACCTTTTTTACGGCGGATTGCAAATCCGTCGGGACGCCTAGCGGGGTGTGGGACGGCTGGCGAATGGGGCGTGTATGCCTATGAATGAGGTGTTCTTTCAGGGCACAAAAAAAAGTCGTGGAATCTTAGAAGGTGAGTCACCTCGGCAACTAAAATTCCAACGACCAGTCTAGTCTAGTCTTCGCAAATTTGTATAATAGTAAATGATAATAATGTCTTATAATAACTAAATAAGGGGGAGGAAGTTTTCCACGCTTCCTTCCCTCCTCTCTTACAGATATATGATTCTTAACTTTTGTATTTTGCTAATTCTTTATTAATAGGTGATCTCGAACTTCTGTATAGCTCCACCATATTTTACTTTCACGTAGAAGCTACCCTTAGCACCACTGTTATTGTCTCTGATGTTCTTGAGAGTAATTGTCTGTTTTACTCCGAGAGCTGCTGCAGAGTCAAACTTCTTTAAGAACCAGCAGTTCCAATCCTTGCCTTCTTTGAATTCGTTTTCGATTTCTACTGTAGAACCTACCTCCACATCACAATCCTCAGGGTTGATGGTGTTAGAAGCTATTCTGATTTCTACAGGCAGAAGCTCAGAAGGATAGTTCGATGGAATCTTATAGGTAAGAGTACCTGTATTATCTTTATATCTTCCAGACATACCTTTGAAGGTAAAACCAAAGTCGAACTTCAGGATACTGTATATCTTGATGATTCTACTCATACCACTCACCTTGTCGAGTATTCGGATTTCGCCCGACTTTAGCTGGTCGGTAATGACATCTCTGGTAAAGCCAATCTTACCCTTGCCGTCAGCATAGGTAATGGTGAGGTCTTTCTTACCTAACTCATTATTCGTAACCCAGTTTACATCGAAACGGTTTGCTTGGTTCAAATCACCACCTTCGTAATTGAAGGCGATTTCCTGACTTTCTGCAGCACCATCGTTCAACATCACGTTTGTACCATTTGGAATTTCCAATGTATGGGTTCCATCTGATATCTTTGGTACGATCTGCTCTACCTGAATCCAAGGGTTGTTGGCAGCATAGCCGTCAAAGGCATTGTCGTAGCCAGAATAACCTAACTTTGCATTCAGCTTCTGGATGTGAATCGCATAGGTATAATTTCTCTTGATCTTATAGAATTGCTGATCCTTATCCTGAAGATAAACCTTGTACCATTTTACAACATTGTCGTTGAATGTCACTTTCAGGATACAGCTCACAGGATCCTTACTTGAGTTTTCATCCTCAAAGCAATATTGTACAGTTCCCATCTGGCCTGCAGAACCTTTGTATCTTTCTTCTGACTTAGGCAGGGTAATGTCGGTAATATTCCATTCCCAATTCTTATCAGCAGTTGTGTTTGGAAACTCCAGTTTGTTACGGTCGAATGCAGCCATTGTAGCATATAACATTCCTTCACCGATGGAGATTTCTACACTCTTGATATTGGTAGACTCTACCCAGTCAGCAGTGATCTTAGCACGATCTCTGATCAGATGAATCACATTGCTGCTATTGGTAAGCTTTGCCTTCATTTCAGCAGTTGTTGCGCCGCTACAATATCCCCAATACTTGGTTTTCAGAGCCTGGTCTTCATCAGCCTTTGATTCAAACGTAGTAATCAGCTTGTTTTCATGCAAACCGATCCATTCGTTGGCAGCCTTTTCTGTATTGATACTGGCATTGGCAATGATGTGGAGTCGGGCTGTGGCATTAGGCATCTTCACACTAATCTTTTTGTTATTGGTGTTAGCTGCACCTTCGCCAATATCCTCTTTGCTTGTAGGTTCCACAGTCAGATCCTGACCCATGCCCAGGAAGTAACCGTTGGCATCGAAGCAGAATATCTGTACATCAGAGCTTCCGAATCCCTCGTTGTTGTAGCCCTCAGATCTTGTTCCGATTTTGTAGTCTGGAGTAGATACCTTGAAGCTGAGCGTCATCTCACCCTTGCTGTTAGAAGGCACCGTCTCTTCAGACAAATCGCTTGTGCAGGCTGTTAGCATAGTTGCTAACAGTCCTACCATCATTCCGATATATAGTTTTAACTTTTTCATTTTGTACCTTCTTTAATTGTTATTCTTTCTTGTTTTCCAGTTCTTTTACCTCGTCTGGTGAGAGGTCGCGAACGCAACGAACATATCCGGAACCCGAGCCATTTTTATTGGCCGTAACTTGATTGCCATTTAAAGCCCAATAGCTATAAGCTTTTAGCACCTCACTCATTACGTTTTGGGATGTATTATTCTGATATTTGCCAATTACTCCAATTTCTGCTGCTGTAGGTAAACGCCAGTCGATATATTTCTTTCCATCCGTTCTCACCTCTATGTATTTGTCGCAATGATTTGAAGCATCAACTCCGTCATCGAATGGTTGTACTGTACCTAATTGAGAAGCCAACATAAAGGCTGGAGAAACAACATTTTCCTGAGATAGTTTCGTTTTTGGATCAATGGTTGTAACGTGTCCTATTTTATAGTCAGTTTGATCTTGCTGAGTACTTGTGATTTGTACAACATACATCTGATTATTATTTTGTTCTCCCATATTGCTTCTCGTGGTTGCTTGATAATTCTGGTTTTGCTTTTTGTCATAGTATGTATAGATGTTGTTATCTATACAAACCTTAGCTTGAAAGTAATCATCAGCATACCCTTTTCGTGTCTTATGTGGTGTTTGATCGTTCTTCCAGTCAATTCCTACAGTTGTAGCAATCTTACCAGAAGGATAACCAAACCAATCATAACCTTGGTATGTATTTAATTCATCTTTTGTAGAATACCAGCCAGCAATACCCTGGATATACTCCAAAGGATACTGTTTGATAGTTACATCCACAGGATCTTTCACGCCATCGCAAGTAACCTTTATCTTGATATATTTAACAGACAGTGGTACGAAGTCATTGGCTTTCGGATTGTTCGCATCGCCAATAACAATTGTTCCCTGATCCTTTAACTCACTATGACCATCTGCATATTGTGCAGAAGCATCGAAGTATTGACTACCAGAGCATGATTGTTTCTTACCATTTTTGTCATAATAGTAAATTTCCACGGTTTCTACCTTACATTCACCTGAGCCATAGAACTTGATGGTAGAATTATCAAATCTCTGGTTCTTCATGATCATAAAGGTAGGAGAAACCAACAAGTACTTCTGGTCACCAGCATTGATTGTGGTCTCTTCGCCCTTGGTCCACTTCTGTACATCATATACCAGATTCATTGCTTCACCATAAGTAATGTCAGAGCTGCTGCCCAGACTTGTTACGGTAGCGTTGGCTGTATAGACGTAGTTACGTTTCAATGACTTTGTTGCCTTAGGGTCGCGAACAGGAATACTGTAATAGTAATCCACAGGCGTTTCCGCACCCTTCTTCAGCATCACCTTGATCTTTGCCTGAGGCGCACTTGCATTATCATTCCATGATGTTGCGTAGCTGTAGGTAACCAACTGATAGCCATCAGTAGTCTTCTTCATCGCCTCACTCGTCTCTGCTTCGCTCATACTAGCTATGCTCTTAGCTGTATTTTCGCCAAAGAGAGTAGTCTGGGTGTTATAGTTCAGCAACTGCCAGGTAGGTTCTCCTACCACCTCGTAGCCATCAACATTGATCTTGAGATTTACAACGATCTTGGCTGCAGCTCTTGTCAGCTCGCTCTCGATGGTTTGGGTAGGCTCTTGGCTGACTGTCCAAGGAGAGTTGGCAGTCATCAGGAAGTTCTTGGTTGCATTCTTATCTCTGCTGTAAGGCTTCCAGATGTCTTCATCAGTCTGCTCCTTCTTTACCAGGTCGTCCAATGACTTTACCTGACGTAAGTCCTCCTTTGCATTGGCAATAGAGTACACGTAGTAAGCCTTGTTCTCCTGCAGATTCAAGTCAACTTTCCAGTTGCGCTGACCAAGAATCTCTTTCTTGTCGCTTTGCAAGTTGCCTTCAAACTTCTGGTTGACACTTTGCTCCTTATATTCCTGGTCGAAAATCTTCACGTACAGGTTGTCCAGTGCAGCTTCATGTAGGGCTTGGTCAGAAGCAACTGTAGCTCTTGATACAGTTGCTTCTGTTACACTAGGCTTGATGCTGAGGCTCTCTGATGATGTTTCGGTGAAGAAATCATCCTGAGCGGAGCATCCTGCCATTGTTAGACCGAAGGTCAACAACATCAAGCCTTGTACAGATTTTCTATATTTATTTAACTTCTTCATGATGATTTAATCCTTTAGTTTATTTAAACCACATATTCTCATTTAATTTCCTGAGAGATCAGCACCCTGGGTGAACTTGATGTTGAAGTCATCTCCAGGTAGTTTTCCATCTCCTACATTGAATAGAACCTTTCTCATGTCAGGAGCAAGAACGATAAATACATTGGTGTTGAAATTTCTTTCTACTGCTAAGTCTTTATTTCTCTTTGGCACTACATAGAATGTAAATGAGTTGCCAGTGATGTCGCTCTTACTTACTGTATCGTAGGTCTTTCCATCCACATAGAACGCAAAGTCTGGGTTGTCGCACTGAAGGATCCAGTTCTTGTCGCCTGTATCAATGTTCTTCAGCGTGATAGCTGGACCACCTCCATTTTGAATACCATAGTGAACTTCCACTGCTTCTCCAAAATCTCCTGGTTCTCGTTCCATCTCGATGCTTACCTTATCAGTATAGTCCCATTCGATGTTGTCATCCCAGTCACTTACGATAGGTTTCACATACAATGTTGCCGGATTCTCAGGAGTATCACCTCCTTGTCTGTCCACCTTGGCTGTCACGTCGTAGATGGTGTTGCGGTCGAGGCGATAGAGAGGCTCGTATTGGGTCCAATCTGTTGTTGCAGCATCGTTGCTTTCGTAGAGGCGCTTGTTTACCGGCACCTTGTAGAAGTAATAATTGTCTTTGTATTTTGCCTTGAGCAGGATGTAGGTCTGCTTGCTGACATCGATTGGCTCTTCTGCATACGGATCCTTGTCCTTGTCAATCCAACTGTTGGCGTATGAGTAGAACACAGCCTTGTTGTCTTGTTTTACGACTGGAGTTGTAACGTTGTTGCTGGCAGCTGCATCTTTATTCAATGCATTGTTGGTGATTGGTCCTTCTGCGAGGATAGCGCCGTCTGCTACGTAGTGTATCAACTGGCAGGCATACTCTGTAGGAGCTACTGTGACACCCTTGTCATCTTGTACGTTGAGGCGAATCTTGGCAAGCGCTCTCTTCAGCTTGAACTGGATGTGAATCATTCCGTTTACAATCGGCGTGCTCTCCTCCATCTTGGCATCCATCACGAATGAAGTCTGCTTGGCGTTGTGATTGAATTCTGCTGCCTTGTTGATGGTGGCAGTCTTTAAATCATCCAATGTTTTAATGTCGCTGATATTATCCAGGTTTGCCACCAGATAGAGGGTGTTGCCTGTAATCTCTGAACGCTTCAGCTGTTTGCTTTCCAACTTCTTGTGCTGGTAATCTTTACTGCCCTGAACATCTTTAAGAGTAAGACTCTTGACGAGATTTCTGGTTGTTCCATCGAAGACGAAGAGGTCGAGTCGCTCAATCTTGTTTTCATTGAGTTCTTCCGATCCAATCTCAGTAGTTTCTGCGCGGGTAACAGCTGCACGGGTTTCAGTAGCAGAACTACCTACTTTATATTCCAGCACCACATCGTAGTCGCAACTCGGTGTGCCGTCCATATCATCGCTCATGCAAGATGTGTTTGCAAGCCCTAAGAGGGCGATTGCACACATCGCAAAGTATTTTGATATTGCTTTCATTGTTTGCCCTCCTTATTTTAAATAATTAGTATAATGTCCACTTTCTTTCTGAAGCTCATCGAAGCCTTTTCCTGCGAAGGCTCGCAGCTGGAAGATGCGGATGCGGGTATTGGTTCCTGCGAACTTTCTTCCTTTCTTGTACATACCTCCGGCATCGTTTGGGTTGATTATTACTTCGTATTCATGGATTCCATCCAGCGATACGGTTATGTAGAGATCGGTATATACAGGCTTGCTGCCTTTACCAGTTGCCCAAGGAGTCACCTTCTCAAATGAAGTTCCTTCTGTCCATGGTTTCTTGGCTTCTACCTTGATCTGGTAAGGATCTTCTCGGGCGATGCCTGTAGAAACGCAGTTGGTCTGTTCCGCTATAGAACTACCATAGGTGAATTCAAAATCATCTGTATTGGTAAGATGAGCTTTCCAAACCAGTCCGGTAGGACCATCTAACTTGATGTAGTAGGCTGCTCCTGATGACATAGCTAATAGAGAGTTGTGCTTGTCTGTTGCATATCTTGGATAGTTTACCAAGCAGTATTTACCTTCTTCATCACCCGTTGTAGCACTTGGAGATGATTTATGCCAAGCAAACATCTGGCACTTTACATTGCTCCAGCTGATTTCAGAAGTTACTTTGTTCCAAGGCATTACCTGCCAGTCGAGGCAGAGGGCGCCACCCTGGAGGAAGTAGCCGTAAACTACGAACTCTCGGTTGCGGATAGCGTTGCCGCTGGATGGGATGGTGAATGTCTTGGATCTTTCGTAGTCGCCTTCAGCCAACTGATAGTAAATCGTACCCTTGATAGGCTTGTTGGTTTCACGAAGATAGCACAAATCATGTTCGCCGATTTCCTTCATTCGGTTCATATAAGCCTGGGCTGTTTCGCTTGGTCCTCGCTTATAAGTTTCTGGATCTGCTACAGCCTTGATTTTGGCATTCTCTACACCATCAAGCGTGAGCTTTGTATCCACATAAGTAGGAGTTCCGTACTTATTGCTTGTTGCAGCCCTATTGGCATCAGCCTTGTCATAATCCTCTTCATCAGGGAAAACATAGCTTTCTGTAGGGAAGGTGCTTTCATCTATTTCAATTCTAGTTACCTTCACATTTTCTGTCATGGCTTCAGCTGTATTCTTGCGGGCGAAATAGAAGTGAAGCTTGGAAACGGCGCGAACCAGAGGAATCGAAATACCTTTGCTCTCTGCCTCAATCTCTGTATCAGCTACGTGTTTGGCTATATCTATATTGGTAATGGCACGGGAAATAGGGAGACCCTTGCCTTTAGGAACCTCTGTAGTCTGAGCCTTGCCATCTGTTGTAATGCCGAATGGATTATCGAAGGTTACACGTTGCAGGTCTGCCCGGGTGATGCTGCGGAAATCCTTGCCCAGCTTGTCAGCCATATTGGTACTTTCTGAGTTCGCCAGAATATAGAGGTCGATTTTTTTGAGTTCTTCACCGTTGATCTTACGCAAGAATCTCAAGTTCAGCGTGTACTGGCTGTTGACGGTGGAACCGTCAGCAGCAGTAGGAGTATCTTCCTTGTAAGCAATCGGATTGGCGCTTGGTCCAGTCTCTGATTTAAACACCCATACCTTGATGCTATGAATGTCGCTCTCAGCGTTAGGATTAGCCTGGGTCTCGTCGTCTTTTCCGATGTCCCCAGCTCTGCTCGCTCTGGAAGTCGTGTTGCTGGCGGTAGAGAAGCTCAGGTTGAGGTAAGCTTCATCGCCAGTTGCAGGTGCCTGCGAATCTTGGTCTGAACAAGATGCCATTGTGCTCAACATGAGCAAGGCTGCGATAGCCATGCCTAGCCGGCGTGTCATCTTGATCAAAGTTGAGTTATAGCGTTTCATCTTTTTAATCTTTTACTTATACTTAATACTTTTCTTTCTCTCTATACAGTGTGGGTTGCACTGTTTTCTTGTGGGTACTTCAGGCAGTGTGGGTAGCACTGCCGGTAGTCATCTTACTTGGTTCCGAGGTCTGCATTCTGCAAATTGAGAACCCAGCCGTTTACCTTGATTCTTGCATCCATGTGGTAGTCGGAACCTGGACTTGGAACGTAGAATACGAGGGTGTAGTGATCCTGGCGGTCGAGGTATTCCTGATCCTCCCAGCCCTTGTCGGTGCGCTCGCCGCAGAGAGCGAGGAACCATGGCAGTGAGTGGTTGAAGATTACCTTGCCTGTGCGCTTGTCGGTGATCACGATTCGCTTGTCATCGTACTCCTTACTGTCGGTGTTGCGGGTGCTTACATCATCCTTGCGCTCGAACATTCTGGAAGAAGACAGGTCGTAAACCAGAGCCTTGTCGATTTCCTCACCTTCTACCTCAGTATTACCGCTGGTGTTTACCACCAGTTTCTCGTTGTAAGGCACGTAGGTGATTGGCTTGTTCTGCTCTACGCCGTTGGCATCCTTAACCTTGTCGCCCTTGTAGTCGAGGAGTGCAGCCGAGCCCTTGATTCTTACGTCGAAGTTTTCTGCCACGAATCCCTGCTGGTCGTTATCGTAAGGAAGCATCACGATGCGGTAGGTCTTGGTACATTTCATCAAGCTCAGTTCGCCGGATGTGTCCTTTTTTCCCTTGAAGTCGAGAGATGTCTGGGCGGTGTAGAGAGCGGTGAACTTCTTGTTGTTGACAGAAGCTTCTCCGTCTTTCTTTCCCATTTCCTCCTGCAGGTCGTTGATGGTAGAAACACCTGGTGTGAGTTGGGTGAAGCTGAACTCCATCTCGTCGTCACCGTCGGCTCTGCTACCTGTAGGTTTCTTGTCACGCGCTAGGCAGACGAAGGTGTATTTACCTTCCTGTAAGTCTGTGATGTCCATGCTGTGACCCGTTTCGAATTTGTCGGCTGACTGCGTATAGGTATCGAAGTATTTACCGTTTTTATCGAAAACATAGACGTTGAGGTTTTTCACTTCCTGGGAGAAAGCATCAGCGTTCTCAACATTATATGTATAATCGAACTTGAGCGACACCTTGGGTGCAGGACAATTCGTCAAATCGTCTTTCATGCATGATGAAAGCGAAGAGAGTGCGATGGCTGAGATACAAACCACTTTGCAACCGTTTTTGATGATGAAATGTTTCATATCGTTTGTATTTTATTGATTCTTTTACTTATACTTATATCTAGTGTGCCTCAGGGCGTAAGAAGTGGGGTAGCCTTCGGCATCTTTTTTTTCTTGTTGAGTGGTGCTGATTCAGCACGATAGGGGTTCCCGCCATCCTTTGGCGGCAAATATCATCTTTTTCTTTTTTTAATCTCCCGGAGGCGGGGTAGCCCCCGGGAGATTGAGAGTATTATTGTTTCAAGAATTATCTTGAGATCGGGGGATGGGGTACATCCCTGGAGCATTCATCTTTTTTCGTTTCTGCGATTAAGCGAAGTGATTGGGATTAGTCACCCAAACTTACATCCTGGTTATTGAGAACCCAAGGGTTAACAGAAACTGTTACGTTGAGGTAGAACAAAGACTTCTGGTCAATCTCATCCTCACCATTAGGAACCTGTGCACCAATATTGAAGACATTGTTTACTGTCAACTTGTAGATGGTGTTGCGCTGGATTAATGGCAGACCTGTTGTCACGAGGTTCTTGTCAACGATGTTCTGACGGTAGTAAGTCAAACCCTTTACGAATACTTCGATGTCGTAGTCATTGCGGAATTTCTCCAGAGCCTGCTCTTTTGCTGTACCCTCTGCCATAGCGAAGATCTTATCCAAGTTAGTCTTCATAGCTGTTGCGTCTACGCCCTTACCAAAGATATCTGTTACGTCTGCATAGTGGTTGAAGATCTGTGCAAAACTTGTGAAGATAATGTTGTTGTAACGATAGAATGTACCAGCATAAGGATCTGTTCCTGTATAATCTGCTGGCATAACCTCGCCTGCCTTGTTCTTAAACTTTGTATCATCCAAAGTAACCTTATACTCGAAGTACATCTTTGTAGGGTCTGCAGAAGTGTTCTCGAATACGTAGTTGTGTGCAGTTTCTGTTACAGTTGTGAAACCACCTTCTGCAAATAGCTTTTCTCCACCAAATGATGTTGTTGGCTGCCACATTGCAATATCAGCAGGAATAGAAAGTGCACTATTGTCCCAAGTCTGCATAACGTTAGCCTTGTTGGTCAGGTTTACAATCGCATATCTGCTCAATGTGATACCCTTAACCTTATCTCTTGCATCCTTCATTGCTTCTTTTACAGCCTCAGTAAGCGTTTTGTCACCAGTATATGTAGCAGTGATATTTGTTGCACCAGATGCTGGAGCATCGATACGAGCGGTAATGCGCTCAATTGCAATCGGAGCCTTCTTCTTTACTACAGAACCCTTGGTGTACGTTACTGTAGCAGGGTTTGTCTTGTCCTTATTATCTTTGGTGAAAACAACGGTGTATCCATTACCATCAACATTTGCGTCGTTCTGGTTGAACATAGCAAAGTTATTAGCTGAAGCAAATGGGTTAGCAAACTGTGATTTTGCTGTAAATACGTGTGTTGTAGGGTTTATTTTGTCTGGAACCTTGTTGTCACCTGCCAAGAAGTAAACCTTATAGGTTGTTCCTGCTGCTACCTTATCAACCTTGATGTTAATGAGCTTAGTGCCGTTCTTTTTCTCGGTTGCTCCATCCCATTTTGTATCTTCATCTGTAGCTGAGTTATCTACGAAGCGGCTGAAAGCAACTTGGCCTTTCTGGTCAACCAAGAAGAATGTACCCTTGTTTACAGTCTGCTCTTCAGTTGAAGCTGATTGTGTTCCGTCTGCACCTTCTACAGTTCTTGTACCATTGTTGGTAGGAGTCTGGATAGCCGATGTCATATAGAAGCCATCAACCTGTGACTGTGTACCTGCGCCACCACCTGTCAAATCATCATTGTTACTGCAGCTTGAGAAAGATAACGCTGCTGCTGATACCAAGCTCATTGCGAGCAAATTCATTTTCTTCATAATCTTTTACTTATTTAGTGTTATACAATTTTTTAGTTTGAGTTGCGAAATGGACGGGTCTCTCAGACCTCATCACTGGCTTCGCCCGGGGGTAATCAAATACTATTCTTTCTTTTCTTGTTCTTAAATTAATTTTTTTAGTTTATATTATTGCAATAGTTCGTTAATAATTCAATAATGTGCTAAGCAGCTATACGCTGTAAGCACAAGAGATCTTTGAAAATCTTGCTAATTAAAGTTCGGTTCGGGGTGTACCCGCTTGCTTTAAAAATTCGTTTCACCAGATAAATGTTGGTCATCAGTGACTTGAATG
>OHVZ01000047.1_pt1 | contig 66630 bp, 66 predicted proteins | sample 1579561 | NCBI WGS metagenome assembly OHVZ01 (sample SAMEA3882547, study PRJEB24775) | human gut metagenome | biome: human-associated habitat; feature: intestine environment; material: feces | place: Netherlands | collected 2009/2010
ACGACGGCTACACCCCCTCGGCCGGTGAGGGGCCGCAGGAGACCCGCTTCCGCTCGTATGACGACATGACGGGTGTGTCGCTCTACCAGAGTCTGCAACTGTTCAGGGGCAGCCGCATCACCTTGGGCGCCGACTGGTTCCGCTACGGTGGCCGGGCGCGGAACGTGTATGTGAGCGGCGAGCAGGCGGGCAGCTCCTCATCGCTCGTGAACAAACACGAGAACGAGGTGGCCGGATATGTCGACCTGCGCCAGCACTTCGGCGCGCGGATCACGGTAAATGCCGGGCTGCGGGTCGACCACCACTCGCGCGTGGGTACGGAGTGGGTACCGCAGGCGGGCATTGCCTTCCACCTGCCCCGGGCCGTCGAAGTGAAGCTCTCCGCATCGAAGGGCTTCCGCTATCCGATCCTGCGCGAGATGTACATGTTCCCGCCACAGAATCCCGATCTCAAGCCCGAGTCGATGTGGAACTACGAGCTGGCCCTCTCGCAGCAGCTGGCCGACGGACGGCTGACCTACGGCGTCAACCTCTTCTACATCGACGGCAAGAATCTCATCCTGACGCTCCCGAACCCCTCGGGCAGCGGCATGCTCAACCTCAATTCGGGCCGGATCGAAAATGCCGGTGCGGAGATCGAGGCTGCCTGGCGCATCGACGAGCGCTGGACGGTGGATGCCAATTACAGCTATCTGCACATGGAGCACCCCGTCGTGGCGGCTCCCGAACACAAGTTCCATGCGGGTGCCGACTTCCGGTGCGGACGCTGGCACCTGACCTCCGGCGTGCAGTACATCGCCGGGCTCTATACGCAGACCGATCCCGTCACCACGGAGGAGTTCGTGCTGTGGAACATGCAGGCTTCGTTCCGTGCGGCCCGCTGGCTCGGTATCTGGGCCCGCGGCGAGAACCTGCTGGCCCAGCGCTACGAAATAAATGCCGGTTATCCCATGCCGCGCGCAACGGTCATGACCGGCTTCGATGTCCATTTCTGAAATTCTTTAACCGATAGCAACCCATGAAAAAACAGATCATGACCATGCTCCTGACTTCGCTGCTTGCAGCATCCGGCTGTGCGAACGGACAGAGCCGGCAGAAGACGGCGGCCTCCGCTCCGGATGCCCCGACCACCCCGACCGAAACAACGCTTCCGAAGGTCTATTTCTTCAAGCGGATCACGCCCGAAAATCTCGTGAAGATCTACGAGGCGCTCGGCCGCCAGGCCACGGGCGATGTGGCCGTCAAACTCTCGACCGGCGAACCCGGCGGTCACAACTTCCTGCAGCCCGCCCTCATCCGCGACCTGGTGCGGAAGGTGAACGGTACGATCGTGGAGTGCAACACGGCCTACGGCGGCGGCCGTACCGATACGGAGAGCCACCTCAAGGCGGCTGCCGACCACGGATTCACGGCCATCGCTCCGGTGGTCATCATGGATGCCGAGGGCGAGGCGGAGTTGCCGGTCACGGGCGGCAAACATCTCGACCGCGACATCGTGGGACGCCGCTTCCTCGACTACGACTTCACGATCATCCTCTCGCACTTCAAGGGGCACGCCATGGGCGGTTTCGGCGGTGCCATCAAGAACATGTCGATCGGTATCGCCTCGTCGCGCGGCAAGGCCTGGATCCATTCGGCCGGCAAGACGACCGATGTGGGCAAGGTCTGGGGTTCGCTGCCCGAGCAGGACGATTTCCTCGAGTCGATGGCCGAGGCAGCGAAGGCCGTGGCGGATCATTGCGGGGATCGTATCCTCTATATCAGCGTGGCCAACAACCTCTCGGTCGACTGCGACTGCGATTCTTCGCCCGCCGATCCGCAGATGGGCGACATCGGCATCCTGGCGTCGCTCGATCCCGTGGCGCTCGACCGGGCCTGCACGGACCTGGTCCGCGCATCGGATGACCACGGCAAGATTCACCTGATCGAACGGATCGACTCGCGCCACGGCATGCACACGCTCGACTATGCCGAGCAGCTCGGCATGGGAAGCCAGCGGTACGAACTCGTGGAGCTCGACTGATGCACGCCCTGCCTGATCTGACCGGCCCGCCGATCCGACCACCCCTGCCCTGCCCGATCTGACAGGCCCGACATGATCCGATCCGGATCGGAGAGACCAAAACAAGACAAGAGGAGATGCCCCAAAGGGCATCTCCTCTTGTTCTCTACGGTTGACGAATGCGGCTTCCGGACTGCGCTTTCCGCTCCTTTCACCCGGCAGGGAAACCGCTCCCACGTCCCCTCCTGAAGAGATGGTGAGGGTCACGGGCAGCGAATCCCCGTGTATCTGTGAATATGGCAAGAGGAGAAACCTCGCGGTCTCTCCTTTTCTGTGAGCGGAAAGCGGGATTCGCACGCGTGCTGCGCCCGAGCGATTGATTTTGTCGACACCCCCGGCCCCTGGAAGGGGCGGTGAGGGTCACGGGCAGCGAATCCCCGTGTATCTGTGAATACGGCAAGAGGAGAAACCTCGCGGCCTCTCCTCTTCTGTGAGCGGAAAGCGGGATTCGAACCCGTGACCCTCAGCTTGGGAAGCTGCACGTAAAGTTGTTATATATTATTGAAAATGCGCGCTATATAGATATGGTGCGCATTATTTTTGACAACTATTTGACAACAACGGACGATAAAACTAAAGAACCGTCGAGCAAGTCCTAACATTACTGCAAAGATATTTTATTTGCTGAAAAAATGGTGTGTTTAGCACCTTTTTTTGGAGAAATATTCAATGATAGGTTGTCAAAAATAGAAGGCTGTAGAACATGGATATGTTACTCCTTTTTTGATAGCTCGATCAACCGGTCTTCTATTGTTCTGTGGCCTTCGGGATTGTCGGATATATCCACGGCGACACTTTGAATCTTCGGCACGACGTACTGCAGAAACTTTTCTGCGATTGTCAAACGGTCCTTGGGCTCAAGAAGCAACCAGTCTTTTGTCATTAACCCGCTTGTCTGATACTCCTCCAATAGATTCGATATGATGGCCTTATTCAAAGCCGTCACTTTGTTCGGTGTTCCGGCCGTGCGTCCTCCTGTTTTTCTGCCTTTCATCAGTAAATACATAAAATCCCCGGCCGAAGATAATACCTTAAATTGGCAGGAGAATTTTAAGTTTTGAACCATGATAGGAAGTATCGTAGGTGGCGCCCTGAAGATTGGCAGTGCGATTTTCGGCGGCATCAAGCAAGCCAAGGCGGCGAAGAACGTCCAAGAGAACCTTCGTAATCAGATGAAGGAGAATCAGGAATGGTATGATCGCAGATATAATGAAGATGCGACGCAGCGCGCGGATGCCCAGCGCCTTATCACCATGACCGAAGAGAGTATTCGGAATCGGAATCGCCAGGCGGCCGGGACGCAGGCCGTAATGGGTGGTACCAGCGAAAGTGTGGCTGCGGCCAAGCAAGCCAACAATGCGGCCCTGTCCGACACAATGAGCCAGATTTCTGCGGCTGCCGGACAGCGCAAGGATGCAATCGAGCAGCAGTACCAACAGCGGAAGGATTCCCTGAACCAGCAACTCGCGGAGGTCGAAATGCAAAAGGCCAAGAATATCGGAGATGCAGTCTCCGGAGCAGCATCTGCTGCAAGCGATATTACAGGATTGAAAGAATTGGACGCAACTCCCTCCGATTCGGAGATCAAGAAACAGGAGCCAATCGGTATTGCGCTACCTGCTGTTACGGACATCAGGATGAACTGAACACGTTGTAGACTATGGCAACAAAGGACGAGATATTGGCTGCGACACGAGCCGAATCGAAGGATGACACTACCGCGTCTTCTGCCACCTCCGGTTCGGAGATCAAGAAGGCCCCAATCGGGATTAAACCGCCTGCGGTTGCTGGTGTCAGGACACCGAAGTCCACAGAGGCTGTGTCAACTGTGGCCACACAACCCAAAGACCAGGCCGGTGCATCCGATGGAGAGGGCTTTTTTACTCGCTTTTACACGGCCCACAACCCATATAAAGAACCATCGCCCGAGGAGCTGGAGAAGGAGCGACGTCGGCGAAAACGCGAAGCGATCTTTTCGGCAATCGGTGATGGAATTTCGGCCATGGCCAACCTCTACTTCACGTCAAAAGGGGCTCCGAGCTCCTACGATCCCCGGGCCAGTCTGTCGGGTCAGGCCCGACGGCGCTGGGACATGATCGATGCAGAGCGGACAAAGCGAAAAAGTGAGTGGACGGAAGGCTATATGCGCGCAAAGAAGGCGGACGAGGAGAACGAACGTGATTCGCGAAACTGGCGGCGGATGTTGAGCCGTGATGCTGAATCGGATCGACGTTACAAGGCCGAGCAGATCTTCAAGGAGCAGCAGCAACAGGCGGAAGAGAAATATCGGGAAGATAAATTGAAAGCAGAGGCAAAAGCAGCCGAAGAAGCCAAAAGAAGATTCAATGTTCAGCAGGCAGGCCTGAACGAACGTGCGAAACTGGCTGCAGAGACACGAGAGAAGGCTGCAAAAGCATCTGCCGCCCGGGCTGCCCGAGGCAGACAGCTCGGCTTCGCCGACGATAACGGGAACCAGGTCAGCATCTATGAGAACGTATGGAAGGGTTCCATGCAGTTGGTATACGATGAACTTTTCAAGGATATGCGAAAGGCACACGAAGCCGATCCAAAGAATAATCCGCGTGCGCCTTCTCATAGTTCAGAACGAGAAAAGGAAGACTTTGTAAAACAGAACTGGACAAAGTCTCCACGGGCAAGGCAACGCATGCTGTTCCTGTCAACGATTGATCCGGCGACGATGACAAGTGATGTTTCCGAAGAGGAGGTCATCGACTACAACCCCGAAGAAGAGGAGGAAATAATTGATTATGTACCCGGGAAATAACTGAACCATGCCGATATTCGAGTACGAAGGGAAGAAATACAATGTGCGTGATGAGCACATGGATCAATTCATCAATGAATTTCCGGATGCCACGTCCGTAATGGAGCGCGACGGAAAGAAATATCGCGTCAAGTCGTCCGATTACAAAACATTCCTGTCGGAAAAGCCGCAGGAATCTGTCAAATCGGATGTGGATGCTTCGGCGCCGCAACAGAAAAAAAAGGCCGTCTTTGCCGAGCAGACAGCGCAGATGTTGGAGGGCGGCAAGGAACAGGCGCGGCAAGTGGCACGAAACAGCGATTGGAATTTCCGAGATTCGGAGGGAGCTGCACAGCCGCAAAAGACGGAGGTGTGGCGCGCCCCGCTGCAACCGGCGAAGGATGCAACCGAAGAGTTGCGCTTTCCGTATGCGCCCTACTCTGTTCCGCAGGATGATCCTGAATCCGCAAGCAAGCAGACGGGGAGAGCGCAGGTAAAAAGCATGCAAGATGCGAATCGGCTGCAGGTAGCCAATCTGACCGCATTTATCGACAAGGAGATGGAGCGACGTGGCCGGGAGCTCGACGCCGAAGCGCAAGCTCGGCAAAAATATTGGTGGAACGCAATGCCCCTTGTTCCGAGAGCCGGCATGACCTATGATCGAATCACTCAAAACGATCGGACTACGGACAGTGAATATCGGAATCTTTCGGCCGCCCGAAACGCATTGCTCGATGCGCAACGGATGATCGACGAGGCAGATGCCGCGCAACGTGATAACCGGTATCACGAATGGGCCCTCACTCGCTTTGGCAAAGGAGCAGCACGCGGGTTTGGAGACAAACTGTTCGATGCCAGAACCTGGGACATGGGGCTGCGTGATGCATCGGATGCTCTCGCATTGAATAAAGCATTGACCGCGTTCGATAATGGCGAGACTCTCACTCCGAGTCAGCAGGCAATGCTCGATGCCAAAGCCGTAGAGCTGGCGACTGTCGCCTACTTTGGCTCTTCTGTCAGCCGGGGATACACGGCCGGGGCTATTGCTGCAGGCAGCATCCCGTACATGATTGAATTCGCGCTGAACCCGTTGTCCACGACCGGTAAGACGGCAGCCAGCAAACTGTCGAGATATGCCCTCAAACGCTTCGGTAAAAAGGCTCTCAAGCAGAATGCAAAAAAATATGCAGCCGCCCGTATGGCCGCCCGCGTAGCCGGAGATATAGCCGGAGCTGCCGCCATGACTTCGACGACCGGCTCGGTTCGCACCGTTGCGGATGCTGCCAACCGGATGAACGGGCAGATCTATTTTGACACAGACGAAAATCTGAATGCTGTATTCGATGGGCACGCCGAAGGAGATGCGCCCGGAGCAGCCATTGCCAAGGCATTCGCATCGACGACCATTGAGAACTATTCCGAGATGGTCGGCGCATATTTTGCGCCTGTGCTTGGCGCCGTCGGCAAACAGGTCCGCTCCGGAATGGGAAAGATAGGTCTCGGAAAGGTCATGCAGTTTGTCGATGATGTCTCCATGTCCGATGTCGGTCGCCTTATATCCGACTTCGAGCGGAATGCACAGTGGAACGGCTTATTCGGTGAATATGCCGAAGAAGTTGCCGGAGGTATCATGAATGCCCTTGTCGTCGGAGATCAGACGCTCGATACGGACGAAGATACCGGTGTGTTCAATCTCAACAACAACATTGATACATTCCTCGGCGTCTCGCTCATGGGTGGGTTCTTCAGTTCTGTGAAGACAGTCGGATATCGAACGCCCAAATACCGGGCCCGGCGCAGCATGAAACGTGCGGACCATCGTGCTGCCGCAGTTTTCGATGATCCCGAAAAGTGGAATGATCTCCGCAGCGCCATGGAGTCCGATGAAGGTATGGAACAGGCGCTCGTGCAGGTAGCAACCGATCCGGACCTGACAGAGAAGCAGAAGGCCGCCGTCCTCGAGTATGCAAAAGCCAAAATGTTCTATGACGGCATGTTGATGGGTGAATCCAAGCGACGCACCGACGAAAACTCCGATCCGGAACAGATTGATTCCGAACTTTCATTCGACAACGGCTATTCGCTTGAAACGCCGCAGGAGATGAATGATGCTCGGAACATGCTCGATTATCGAAGGGAGGAGGTTGCGCGGTATTTCGGCCTTACCGATTCGCAGGAGACGGACCAGTTCGTCGGCGATGATCCTCTTGCCAGGATCAGACAGCTGCGTGAACTGGGTGACGAAGAAGGTGCGCAACATCTCATGGACTATGTGAATGCCAGAGCTACTTATGACGGCATGATGCAGCGCATCCAGGATGACATTGACGGGCGTGTCGATGCCAGCCAGGCATTGATCGACAGCCATGTCAATTCGGAAGACGGCATGGTGCATCCGGCGACACTGAACGTCGACGATCGCAAGGTGTACATCGTATCGGGAACTGTCTCCATGACGGCCGACGGCACCATGATAGACCGTGATGCTTCGGATGAGAGTGTGGTGATCCGGGATGCGGAGACCGGGAAGCTGGAGTTTGCCGCGCCCTCGGCATTCAGTCACGTCGGGATGCCGGAAGACCCGGCCAGGGAAATGCAGGCATTGCAGGTTCAGATCGAAGAGGAACAAGCGCAGCAGGCTGCCGACAAGATCGATGGCGTCGTGCCGTTCCATCCGGGATATGGATATATCCTTACGGATGACCAAGGCATTGAGCATACAGCATACATGATTGCTGACAATGGTGATGGAAGCGTTCAGGTTACAATCGACGATGACCAGACGCCCGTTAATATGGCCAAGGAGCAGATCCAGCAAATGGTGGATGCCACGAATATGTCTCGTCTGCAGCAGTACCTCCAGCAACAGGCAAGCGAAAGAGCCGAACTTGCTATGGAAGAACAGCCGGACATCCCGTCATCGGTCCTTGATCGTATACCGAAAGATGAGCAGGGAGAGCCGCTCTATGAACAGGTGGACAGCGACACGGCATGGGATGCCATTGTCGAGCAGACGCAGGGAGATGAAGCTATGGCGCAGAATGTAGCCGACGCCATGCTTGCCGACAAGGAATCCGAGCTGAAGCGAATCGAGAAAACGAAGCCGAAAGGCGGTATATCCGTTGCTGAAAAGATTGCGGCAGAGAGGGAAAGAAAGTCGGCCATAGATCAGGCAAAGCAGCAGGTAGAGATATGGGAGCGTATCTCCACTACAGCCAGCCGCCGAAAGGCAGAGGAGGAAGCACAGCGCAGACGACAGGCCGAGGACGCTGCCGCGCTCAAGAAGGTTGAAGATGAAAAGCTCCGGGCGGAGCGTGAGGAAGAGGAGCGCATCAGACGTGAAGCGCTCAATGGTGTTCCCGACATCGTGGACGACATCCCGCAAGACGCACGGGCGCGAGGCTATCGCCGGGTAAACGGCTATAAGGTTGACCGACAAGAGCCGGTACCGGCTCTGCGTGGCAGGACGGTAGAAGTGAAATTCAGCAACAACATCATCCCGGGTGGTCGTGTCGCAGTCATTGAAGTTGACCAGCTGCAGCCAAGTCATTTGAGAGGTATCCGCAACCCGATGCACTTCATAGACGAGGCTCAACCCAAAGAGCGAAACGACGCTGCCAGCGTTCTCTCTGCCGACGAAATAGCAAGAAATATCAGACCCGAAGAAATCACGTCGTCCGTAACCGCCTATACGGGTGCGCCGACAGTGAATGTGCGCGGAGAAGTGATACAAGGCAACAACCGCAGTTCCGCCCTGCGTCAGATGTGGAATAGCCATCCGGAGCAGGCAGAACAATACAGGCAGTACATTAAAGAGCATGCCGACGAGTTTGGATTGAAAGCCGAGGAGATCGACGCAATGGAGCGTCCCGTGCTGGTGAATATGCTCGATGTGGAAGATGCGGATGCAATTACGCTTGGGCAGTTCGTTGCACAAGACATTGAAAGCGGTGGTATCGAGCGGATCAAGCCCAAGAACGCAGTCAGGAAAATGGGCGCGGAAATGCGCTCGTTCGCCAACCTGCTGCTCCGTTCCGTGGACGATGAGACTTCTTTTGCCGGCTTGGTGGATGCAAACGGAGCAGAGACTCTGCGTTGGATGCATCAGCGCGGCTACATTACTCCTACACAGTACAAGAGTGCGTTTGACAGCAAAGGCGCAATTACTGCCGAAGCCAAGAACGATTTGAAGGGCGTCATGTACCAGAGCATATTCAAGGGCGGCAATACCCGGCTGGAAGAGATGTTCAACACCATGCCGTCGAAGGCACAACGTGCCATCCTTGCAACAGCATTCAGGGATTATGAAAGCCCGAATACGGAACGAATGCTGGATGAGATACAGAACTCGATCAGAGCTTACAACGCGATGTCGCATGATGCGGCATTTGCTGCGGCCGGGAACTGGAAGGAGGCACGAATGGCTGTTGAAGGCTGGAAAAAACAATATGTAATGGATGATGTTACCGGTGAAAGTTTCCTGCCTGCCGAGAAATTCAGTAACTTCGCACTGCATCTGGCCACGATGTACAAAGGCGAGAGCCAAGGTATTATTCAGAACACATTTAACCGTCTGTATGACCTTATTCAGGGCACGCAGGAAGAAAATCTGTTCGAGCAGCCGGACAACACGCCAAGGACGCTCGTGCAGGCAATCAAAGAAGTATTAAACATCGACTATAATGGACAACCTCGAAGTAATGTATTGGCTGGCGATAGTACAGCAAGCCAAAGAGGGCGACAAGGAGGCACAGGAACTCTTGCGCCAGGAAGACGAGTTCAGAACGGAGGCGGGACAACCGACCGTACAGGAAGCCTTGAGGCAGAAAGCGGAACAGGCGGCGCATCCCTACATCAACCCGAATCCGGACGAGCGGGATTTGAACAAAATCCTGATGGAGGATGGAAAGGAAACAGCACAGGAATGGCTGATGACGCAACCCGAAACATGGAGGGAAGCAATGACCGAAGCGATTTACGAGTGTTTGAAGAGGGGTTGGACACTTCATATAGGTCATATTCAGATGATAGCGAGAGAACTCGACGCGAAGCGGAATCCGAAAGGCTGGTAAACATTGCCAAGCAACATGGACTGTTCGTCTCTGACGAGATTATCAAGTCTTTTACAGGCAAAGTAGCAAAACGAACAGGCGAAAGCGCTGTTTACATTGACAAAGAGGCAGGAAAGGTAACAAAGGTCAAAGACCCATACGCCAAGTCTGCCATGAAGAGTGGCGTACAACCCGAAGATGCGGCCTTTGAACATCTTGTGCATAACCTTCTATTCCCTGAAACCGCCTACACATTGGTTGGTATCAGCGAGAATTTGGGCGATGTGCGTATTGTGCTTTCTCAGGACTTTGTACAGTCCAAAGGACAACCAACAAAGGAACAGATTGCTAAAGCGCTTGCCGCAAAAGGTTTATTCCCGGAAGATAACTACTCTTTCGGTAATGAGTTTGTGTCTGTGACCGATGTAGAGGGCGATAATGTCCTTTTGGGAGAAGATGGTACAGTTTACTTCATTGACCCTATTATCCGTTTCAAAAAGCCCTTGAGAGAGGTTGTCGTCGCGCTCGGCGGAGTCGAAAAACAAGCTCCGACTATCGGCGAGCAGGTGCGGGCAGCTGAAACGGAGGTAGACACCCACCCTACTGACAAGCAAAAAGAGGCAGGCAACTACAAGAAAGGACACGTACAAGTAGGGACCTTTAATGTCACGATCGAGAATCCGAAGGGTTCGATCCGCAGCGGTATTGATGCCAACGGGAACAGGTGGGAAACCGCCATGCAAAACACCTACGGCTATATTCGTGGTACGAAGGGCGTGGACGGGGACCACATAGATGTTTTCCTGGCTGATGATATTGACGGCTGGGACGGTCGTCGGGTGTTTGTCATCGATCAATACAATGAGGACGGTACGTTTGACGAGCATAAGGTGATGCTTGGGTTCAACGATGAAGCCGACGCACAGCGTGCATATCTTTCCAATTATGAAGCCGGATGGGCCGACAGTCGCAAGATTGTATGCACGTCGGTGAACATGGAAGACTTTGAGAAGTGGATCGACAGCAGCCATCGTAAAACAAAGCCATTCGCTGAATACAAAGGCGTAAAAAAGGAGACAGAGCAATCCGAAATTCCTTATACGACCGCCGATGAATTTATCGCAGCGTCACGAAATGAGATCGCAAACTCTATACGCCCAGACGAAATAGATATTCCCAAATTAAAGAGTATAATTGAGAGGGCATTAAATAGAGGGAAAGATAGACATACTGTTGACGATAAACTTGGGTACAAATCAGACTATGCAACATTGTCTGGTTTATATCAGTCTGAAAAATCGTTACTCAAAAAGTATGTAGAAAGACCTACATCGTGGATAGATGAAGAGGAAAAGACAGTTTACCATATCAGCTATGAGCCTGCACAGTATATCGGTAAGCCTGACATTGTACGAGTAATTAAAGATTATTTCCCGGAATCAAATCCATCAGAGCAAGAATCTGATACAAAATCAATAGAAGGATACACCGTTGAGCGTCGTTTCCATAAGAAGAACGGCACATATATCCATGCCGTGAAGTTTACCGAGCAAATGCCTCGTGAACGCTTCATGGAATTGAAAAAGCGTGTCAAGGACTTCGGCGGATATTATTCCTCGTTCGGAAAGGGGGGATTTATCTTCGACAACGAAGCAGATGCCCGCAAATTTGCCGAGGCTGTTCTTGATCAAAGTGGAGAGTTGCTCGAAGATTCGGCACCTGTAACTCTTTCCGAAACACGAAAGTTCACAGACCAGACCATCGAAAAGCCGGAACAGGAAACGACACAATCAAAACAGGAAGAAACTAACCCCAGCGGCAACCGTCTCGTTACTGATGAAAGGTACGAGGAGCTGAAAAGACGGATGCGGGCCAAGCTGGAACAGCTCAATATGGGGATAGACCCCGAAATGCTTGCAATAGGCACCGAGATGGCCGTATACCATATCGAGAAGGGCGCCCGCAAGTTCGCAGAATATGCGAAGGCGATGATTGCCGACCTCGGTGATGCGGTGCGTCCCTATCTCAAATCGTTCTACAACGGTGCGCGAGATCTCCCTGAGGTTGTCGACAGCGGCATGGCGGGCGATATGACCGCTTATGATGAGGTGCGGACATTCGACGTTGCCAACTTTGACAAGGAGGCTGTCGATTCAATGGCTACCGCCGAGGCGATCGTCGCAGAACAGAAGATAGGCCGACAGGCCGCGGAGGCAAAACAGGAAATCATAGCAGTACGCAACACGGAAAGAAGAAAAAGAGATGAACAGACAACAGCAGATACGGAAGTTGTTGCAGGCGAAGCAGAGACTTTTGCAAGCCAAGCGCAAAGCGACATCGAAACTGCAACAGATGAGCGACAAATCAACGAAACAGTCGCAGGCATAGACACTCAAGTCGAGAAAGTAAACAAGCAGCTTGCCCTGCTCGGATATTACGAGGCGGAGTTTGATGACAAGGATTTCAATGAGGCATACGGCTACATGCGTAATGCCGAGAAGAAAGCCGTCAAGGACGCCAATTCTCTCGCCAAACGGCTTATCCGGGATTTGGGTATTGATCCGGATACGATCGTCGACCGAAGAGGCAAAAAACGCAGAAGCTACGCAGATGCCAACATTGCGCCTGCCGGTGGAGAGGTGTCCATCCGTTTGCCTTTGGTCCAAAATAGAGAATTATACATCTGCATAAGTCTCGATCCGGACTATCGCGGCGGAGCGGAAAAGAGAAACAACCTGTTCGTCGAACACTCCTTCTTCCGCATAGAGGACCCTACCGGAAGCGGATATGCCGGTCGGTATATCGGCAGGAACAACTGGGTGAATCCTGATAAGACTTATGCGGACCTGCTTGATGCCATTCGGGCTGAGATTATTTTGGTGGCACCGGAATATGATCTTCCGTCCCGCAGCAATTCCATAGCGGAAGAAACTCCCAAAGCGACGAGGAAATCCCGAAAAAAAGATGTATCTTCGTCAACGGGTGATGTCTCTGTTGCCGATCTGTTTTCGGGCCTGGATGACAATGGAGTGACCAAATCGAGCGATAATGATGCGCCCGTAGATACTGAAACCAAAAAAGATTCGGGAAATGGATTACAGAGAGATGATGCAGGCAGCTCCGAAGGGCTGCGAGCCGACGGTGGTAGACACGAAGAGCGATTATCAGGAGGCGCTCGAGAGAGTGGCGAAAGCCAATCGGAAGAAGGTCGAGGACCTGACACCGGAAGAGGAAGAGGAAGCGATGCGGTCGATCGGGCTGTGCGACCTCGATTTTCTGATTCCGTAACAAATCCCAAGAACACCCGGAACAACCATTCGGAGCGTGGAGCAAGCCATGCCCCTGCCTCGGCAGATGCAAGAATTGCGGCCAACTTCAAGGCTATTGAGCTGGCCAAGCAACTCGTCGAGAACGGAGAGGAGGCAACCCCCGAACAGATGCAGGTGCTGCGCAGGTACAGCGGTTGGGGCGGCCTGGGCAAGGTGTTCAACGAGAGCGCCAACTATACGCAGAACGGCGTTCAGCATTGGAATGAGCCGACACCCGAAAACAAACGTCTGCGTGAACTCATTGGTGAGCATGCCTATCGGCAGGCTGCAATGAGCGGTAACAGCGCCTATTACACTCCCACCTACATCATTGACACCCTATGGGACATTGCACGGCAAATGGGCTTCGAGGGCGGCAACATCCTTGAAGGTTCAGCAGGCATCGGCAGTATTCTCCAGCAGATGCCGGCCGACATCAGTGAACGCAGCGACATACATGCCATAGAGATAGACGAAACATCGGGCACGATCCTTTCGTTGTTGTACCCCGATGCGAAGGTGGACATACAAGGCTTTGAGAAGACCCGCATCCCGAACGGCAGCGTAGACCTGGCCATCACCAACGTACCGTTTGTCACGGGACTGAATGTGGAGGATACGACAGGCGACAAAGACCTTTCCAGAAAATTCCGAAACATACATGATTTCTGTATCGCCAAGAACGTGCGCAAGTTGCGTGAGGGCGGTATCGGAATCTTCATAACCTCCAACGGAACACTCGACAACAGCAGAAAGCTGCGGGAGTGGGTTGTCGGTGCCGGAGGCGCTGATTTTGTCGGGGCCTTCCGAATGAACAATCAAACATTCGGAGGTACGTCCGTGACGTCAGACATCATCGTCATCAGAAAGAGGGTGAACGGTCGTAAGTCTCCATACGCCATTGATGTGAGCACCGTTACGGGTGAACGCACGGTGCAATACGAAACCGGCGAGACCCGCAAGATAAAGGGGCAGGACGTTCCAGTTGTCAAGCAGCTGGCCATGGATTACAACCGCTATTTCATCGAACACCCCGAGAATATGGCCGGTGTGATGCGTTTCGGTTTTGAGGAGGGCGATACATTCAGACCGACCTCCAAAGGACTTTTCCCGACAAGAGGCAAAAACCAGGAGCAGATGTTGACGGATTTTGTCAACAGTTTCTCCGGCAAGCAGTTGACAGAAGATGCGGACCAGCCCGTTACCGGACCAGCTGACAGCCGTTTTGTAGAGGACAAGTCGTCGGACGGCAGGAAGATAGGTGAAATGTATGTCAATGACGGTAAGCTCGTCATTGCCAACATCGGAGGCTATTATCCTCTCGAGGTGAACGGCAACAAGGTCAAGGGACATACGAAAGTCGAGTGTTTCAATGCTTATGCGGCCATCAAGAAAGCTCTTGCCGATCTTCTCGACTATCAGATCAACAACGAGGGTGACGGTGGCCTGCGGCCTTTGCTTGAACGGCTCAATCAAGCATACGATGATTTTGTAGCCACATACGGACATTTCAACAAGAATACCGCCATTGCATTCCTCCGCAATGACGTGGACTACCCTAACGTATTTGCTCTTGAGAAGTACGATGAAACCACCGACGTTTCCGGTCGGGAAGAACGGCATTTCGGCAAGACAGACGTCTTCAGCAAGAGAGTTGTCGAGAAGGAGAAGGAACCTACCCCAACCAATGTCAAGGACGGTATCATTGCAAGCGTATTCAAATTCGGGCGCATTGATGTTCCTTACATTGCCGGACAACTCGGAGAACCGACGGAAGAAATAAGGCGTGACATCATCGACAACGGCTATGGATTTGAGGACCCTTTGACGAAGCAACTGGAGTTGTCGTATCAGTATTTGAGCGGCAATGTGCGTGAGAAGCTCCGCCAGGCGCAGGAAAACAACGAGAACGGCCTCTATGACGGCAATATCAAGGCACTGCAGGAGGTATTGCCAATGGACATCCCAGCCCACCTGATAGACTTCACGCTTGGCTCGTCGTGGATCGACCCAAAGCTCTATGAGGAATATGTGCAGGATCGCACCGACATTCCCGTGCGCTTTACTTCCGCCGGTGGCACGTGGGTCATGACGACGCCCGATTATGGCCTGGCCAAGGAGAAAAATCGCTCTATGGGTATTGTTAGCCAGATGTTGCACAAAACCATCATGGGACATACCCTCATTGAAGCAGCCATTCAGAACAGAACGATCACCGTATCGGAGACAAAACGCAGATGGGACGGGACGACAGAAACTGTCACAGACAAAGAGGCAACACAGGCCTGTGCGGCCAAAATTGACGACATACGTCAAGACTTCAGGGACTGGGCAAGGCAGAAGATGCAGGAAGACGCGGAAATGTCGGCGCAGATCGAGCGTGTCTACAATGACACGTTCAACAACTATGTGCCCATGAGCATCCCCGATGAATTTGTGCCGGAGTATTTCGGCGGAGCATCGCATGTGTTCAAGATGCGCCCGCATCAGGGCCGGGCCATTGTCCGCGGAACCATGCAGCCGCTGATGCTTGCCCATGAAGTAGGAACGGGCAAGACATTCACGCTCATTTCCACAGCCATGGAGATGCGCAGACTTGGAACAGCCCGTAAGCCTATGATAGTCGTGCAAAACGCTACTGTCGGGCAGTTTGTGGCAAGTGCGAAAGAGCTTTACCCCAACGCCAAGATACTGACACTCGAAGAAGCAGACCGCAGCGCGGAGGGCAGAAAGAATTTCTATGCCAAGATACGGTACAACGATTGGGACATGATCGTCGTCCCTCAATCGACGTTCGAGTTTATTCCCGACAGCGAAGAGCGGCAGATGGCATTTGTACAAGACAGAATCGACGAGAAGATGCTCGTTCTTGAACAGATGAAAGGTGCCGACCCGCGGGGGAACAATGCAATCACCCGACAGGCAAAGCGAGAGATCGAGCAGTTGCGCGAGCAACTTGCGGGAATTACGGAGGAGGCATCCAGGAAGCGAACCGCAAAAGACCTGAAAAAAGAGGCCATTGACCGACAGAACGCCGAGGTGAGAGCCCGGGAAATGCTCGACCGTCGCACTGACGACGTGGAGAACTTCGATGATATGGGTATTGACGCCCTGCTTGTGGATGAGGCTCACGAATACAAGCACCTCGGATTTGCCACGGCCATGCAGCGAGGAGTAAAAGGTGTGGACCCCTCATACAGCAAGAAGTCGCAAGGTGTTTATCTGAAGACACAGGCCGTATTGGAGAAAAACAACGGCCGGAATGTCATATTTGCAACCGGCACGCCTATCAGCAACACCGCCGCCGAAATATGGACGTTCATGCGTTACCTTATGCCGTCCGACACCATGAAGGAATATGGCATCTATTACTTCGATGATTTTGTGCGGAACTTCGGAAACATCCAACAGATGCTGGAGTTCACCACGAGCGGCAAGTTTAAGGAAAACAACCGGTTTGCGGGATATGTCAACCTGCCCGAACTTGTCCGTATATGGTCGGGAGTATGCGATACCATGCTGACGAGAGAAGCAGAGGATGTGAGCAACAAAATACCCGAATTAGAGGGTGGAAGGGCGCAGGACATCTACCTGCCGCAGACCAAGGCTCTGCGAAGCATCATGAAGTATGTCAAGGCGCAACTCGAGGAATACGAGAAAATGAGCGGCAAGGAGAAGAAAGAGAACAGCCACATACCGCTCACGATGTACGGTATCGCCAAAGCTGCCGCCGTTGATGCGCGGCTTGTACAACACGATGCGGAGGACGATCCCAACAGCAAGACCAACGAGGCTGTACGGCAGACCTTGCGTTCGCTGAAGGAGACGGAAAGCTATAAGGGAACTGTTGCCCTATTTGCCGATAACTATCAAAACAAGCAAAGCGGCTTCAACCTCTATGACGACATCAGAGACAAATTGATAGCGGCAGGCGTCCCGGCCGGGCAGATAGTGGTAATGCGATCAGGCATGGCCGTCAAGAAGAAACTTGAAATCTTCGACAAGGTAAACAAGGGTGAGATACGTGTAATCCTCGGATCGACATTTACTCTTGGAACAGGCGTAAATATTCAGGAGCGTCTGCATACTCTTATTCACCTCGATGCTCCGAACCGGCCGATGGACTACACGCAACGAAACGGTCGTATCCTGCGGCAAGGGAACAGACATAAATCCATGGGAATACCCGTGCGCATTCTTCGTTTCGGCGTGGAAGACAGTCTTGATGTGACTGCTTATCAGCGGTTGAAAACGAAAGGAGCCATTGCCGACAGCATTATGAATGGCAAGGAGTTGATGATGAACAGCATGTCCAATCGCGTGCTGGAGGAGGAAGAAGATGTGTTCGGCGACACCGTGGCGCAACTTTCCGGCAGCGAATATGCCATGTTGAAAAACAATGCCGAGAAGAATGTGCGCAAGTATGAGAGCCGCAAAAAGCAATGGGAAGCGGACCAAACCTATATCCACAATGCCAAACCGAAATTCAAGGCTCTCATCGCCCAAGCTGAAAAGACGGCCAAAGAGCAACGAGGTTATTTGGATAAGGTCAAAAAGGCATTCCCGAATGGAACTTTCTCCGAGATCAAGGCCGGAAGCCACACCTTCCCCTCTGTTGATGCGATGTCCGACTACATCAAAGACCACAATAAGAGCATTACGGATGCAGCCAAACAGGCAAAGGAGGGAAAGGATGCCTCCGGCGAGACCCGCTCGCTCTCCATCTCATTGGGTGGTTTCACATTCGTCGTGCAGACCAGGATTACCAGCGAAACGTCACGAGTCGGAGGCCAACTGTTTACGGAAACACACCGAAGCATGGTTTACTCTTGCCCCGAACTCGGGCTGTCGGATGTCCCCGTACATCAATCCCTGCTCCGTAATGCCATTGATGACATTGTGGAGAACGTGATTACGGGAAAAGACTTTGCCGAGAGAGCAGAAGCAGCAGAACGCAGCGCGGCACACAACCGTTCAGAGCTCGAGCAGATCGAGAAGAGAGAGGGCGTGCCTTTTGAGTTTGCCCGAGAATTGGAGGATGCCAAGAAAAAATACCTGGAATACTCCGACGCCATGCGCAAGGAGATGGCGGAGAAAGAGGCAAAATATGCTCAGATGGATGCCGGTATTGAGGCTGCGGATGATATCTCTGTATCCGAAGAAGATTCCGAGCTATATCGTGAGGCAGACGATGTTCAGAACGAGACTAATGAGAAGTTCAACAATGAACTGCAACAACAGATAAAGGCTCTCTATGCGCAATACGAGCTTGCAGACATAATTGAGAAAGCAGATGTCGGGCTCATAACATTCGACAATTATTACAAAGCTACAGAGGCCGTATTTGATGAGACGGAGCGTCCTAATCGGGCACCTGATCATGTCTCATATCAATACGACAACCCGGACCGGATATCATCAGAATATTGGTACGGAGAAGATGGTGGCGGCAAATATGTAATTAGAGGGTCTGACCATTGGAGCCATTATTTTAATCCGTCAATAGCATCATGCCGCTGGTATTACAGACCGGCTAATTCTGATAGCGAATATGACTATAAGCGAATTCCTCGAAATTTGTATGATAGTAGAGGAAATTCACGTATTCTGTATGGCAAAACGTATCTGAAAGATATGAAAATACGGCCCGGAGCTGAAATGGAATTTGATCCGGAGTTTGTATTAAAGCGTGAAAAACGGAAAACAGATTGTGTCAAGTCTATTATTGATAGGCTTCATCTTGACAATGTTGAGATAGAGACACACGCGATAGTCATGAAGAATGGTCAAGGGAAGAGACATCATCCTAAAGGTTTTTATACCAAGAGCACGGGCAAAATCACGATCGTACTGCCCAACAACAGGAATGCAGCCGACGTCGAAATGACCCTTCTTCACGAGGCTGTTGCACACTACGGCTTGCGTCGGATGTTCGGAAAGCAGTTCGACACTTTCCTCGACAACGTATTCAACAATGCAGACAAGGATGTGCGCGGCCGCATTGTTGAACTGTCGAAGAGGAATGGATGGAATTTCCGAACCGCTACGGAGGAGTACCTCGCAAGCCTGGCCGAAACCACCAATTTTGAGCATGCTCGCAACAGTGGGTGGTGGAAGAGGATAAAAGAGTTCTTCTTCGATATGCTCCGGAGCTTGGGATTCTCAAACATAAACGGAGTAACCCTTACCGATAATGAACTCCGTTATGTGTTGTGGAGAAGTTATGAGAATCTGAAAGAGAACAAGTACGACAATCTGTTCAGCGAAGCTGCGGATGTTGCCAAACAATACGAACTCGGTGTCGGAGAGAATTCTCATATTGAGGATAACGGGTCGACGACTGCCGATCAGCTGTTCCGGGATGGATCTCCTGAAGGTCGCGAGCGGGCAATGGCCAGACAACGCTATGAGGAAAGAGTACGGCGTGGAATGTATCAGACGCAGGAAGCTCTGCAGGACAGCATGCTCGGATTAAAAGAGGCAATGGATGCCATTCTCCGAGGTGAGGGTATAGAAGGGTATATCGAGGATGTAGACGGCTATGAGAATGCCTATTTGGGCGAAAACCGGCTTTCGAGCGTGAATAAGGCCGAAGCGGATGCATTTGCCCATCTGGTATTCAGACCGCTGCTTGATGAGGTGGCAAAACTTGCCCCGTCTGATAAGGATCGCATCGAATTGACCGATTACATGATGGCCAAACATGGTCTTGAGCGTAACCGGGTCATGGCTGAACGGGATGCGCAGGAGGCATACGAAGATACTCAAAAGGAACATCCTCACAGTAAAAAAACCGTACAGGCCTTCATCAGCGAATTCCGTCGCAGGGATTATGCCGGTCTGACGGCCCTGACCTATGAGAAGGATGTGGCGACCGCAGAGGCTATCGCCCAGCAGATGGTTGATGATTTTGAGGAGACGCATGACACCGAAGAATTGTGGCGAAGAACCAGGTCCGTCACCGATATGATTCTGTCGAAACAGTATGAATGCGGCATGATGTCCAAAGCGACATACGATAAGATTCGAGATATGTATGAATTCTATATTCCCTTGCGAGGATTCGACGAAAAAACCAGCGGAGAGGAATATGCGTACCTTACGAATCGAGACAGTGCTTTCAATGCCCCGATCAGGAAGGCAGAAGGACGCTCATCGAAGGCTGACGATCCGTTTGCGAATCTGCAGTCCATGGCAGAAAATGCCATCATGCTGGGAAATAGAAACAAGCTCGTGAAACAGCGGTTCTTGAACTTCGTACTCAATCATCCGAGTGATCTTGTCAGTGTCAGCGATCTTTGGATAATGTATGATGATGCCGCAGCTACATGGGTTCCGGTATTCCCCGACAATATCGAGATGAAGGACACCGCCGATGAAGTAGAGCAGAAACTGCACGATTTCGAGACCAGGATGAAACAACTCGCCGAGGAAGAACCTGATCGTTACAAACGAGGGAAAGATGCAATAGATATCCCCTATCGTATCGTGGATCAGCGCGACCTGCGGCAGCATCAGGTCGTAGTAAGACGGGGAGGCCGTAGCTATGTTCTTACGATCAACGGCAATCCTCGTGCGGCGCAAGCCATCAATGGGTTGACCAACCCTGATAATGATATTTCGGGGGCCATAGGTGTCATATTGAAACTCGCAGAGAGAGTTAACCGTGAGTTGAGCGCGTTCTACACCACACGTAATCCGGACTTTATCATTTCCAACTTTCTGCGTGATATGCTCTATGCCAACAGCATGGTTTGGATCAAGGAAAGGCCTAACTACGCCTTACGTTTCCACAGAAACCACGCAATGGTAAACCCTGCGATGATGAAGATTCTGTTTGCGAAGCATAGGAAAGGCACTCTTGACATGGGCAACAAGATCGAGTCGATGTTCTATCAGTTCATGATGAACGGAGGAGAAACCGGATATACCAATATACGGGATATCGAACAGCATAAGAATGATATACGCCGGGAGTTGAAAAAAGCCAATGGCAAACTGCCGATTCGTAAAGCGTGGGATTTGCTTGGAGAACGATTTGACGAGTTCAACAGAGCCATTGAGAATAGCGCCCGTTTTGCGGCTTTCCTCACTTCAAGGGAAATGGGCCGCAGCATAGACCGGGCAATATACGACGCCAAGGAGATAAGCGTAAACTTCAATAAGAAAGGAAGCGGATCGAAATTTATCAATGCGCATGGACAGACAAATGCCGGTAAGGCTGCCTCTCTTCTGTCGGGACTTGGTCGAGTTGGATTTATATTCTGGAATGCAGCGATACAAGGTACGACCAACTTCGGACGGCAAGCCAAGCGTCATCCGGCCAAATCGATTGCCGGTGTTGCCGCCATGTTCCTGTTGGGGGCTGTCATTGCCGGCATTGGCCACGGAGATGACGACGAGGAGAAGAATAGCTACTGGAACATGCCCGAATATGTGCGTCGAAGCAACATCTTATTCCGGGCCGGAGATCAATGGATCAGCATTCCGCTTCCGGTGGAGTACCGTGCGATATACGGTCTTGGAGAGCTGATGTCAAGTACATTAAGCGGCAAAGAGCATTATTCGGATACCGAACTTGCCGAAGCTATCATGGGTCAGGTCTCACAGATTCTGCCGATTGACTTCATGGAAGGCGGCGGAGGTGTACATGCGTTTGTTCCAAGTGCTGCAAAGCCATTTGCGGAGGTGTTGGCCAACAAGAGCTGGACCGGACTTCCCATATACAAGGATACTCCTTTCAACAAGGACATGCCCGAATGGACAAAGGCATACAAGAGTGCAAACAGTCATCTTGTAGATCTCGCAGCAGTTTTGAATGAAGTATCAGGTGGTGACAGATACACCAAGGGCGCGATTGACATCAATCCGTCAAAGGTCGAATATCTGCTGAATGGGTATTTCGGCGGTGTATCCAGCACCATCGACAAACTGGTCAAAACAACGGAAACGCTGTTGGGTGCCCGGGAGTACGATCCCCGCAGTTTTCTGATCCTGAATCGCATTCTCAAGAACGGTGATGAGCGGACTGAATATCGAGCTATCAACAATGAGTATTTCAGGGCCAAGGAGGAGCATGACAGACTGCAACAGAGGCTTCGGAATTATGATAACGATACAAACAAAGGTATTTTCGATTATGCCGAAAAGATTAATTTTCTGTATAATTCTCCCGAATACGCCCGGTATGAGATATTTGAATCATATCGTCCCGAAATAAACTATCTGTATAATAAGCTCAAAGACATTACCGATCCTGAAGAATACCGTGAGGTGGAACAGGAACTCAATGAGGCAAAACGGGCTTTGGTTGAAGAGTTGAAAGAAGCGATATAGAGTAATAGATAAAACGTGCAGCCCATTTGTGTCCGTTATATTTGCATGACAACACAAATGGCTGCACAACAGATTACAATATGGCAGAAGAAAGGCTGATACCGTTAAGCAGGATACGTCCGGAGCAGGAGATGGATTCCGTCGTTGCGTCGAAACAGTTTGGCGACCGCCGCGCATTCAGCATCCTGATGGAGGCACAGCAGTACTGGAGTAACATGAGTCGGTTCCGGCGAGACCGGGAGCGAAACAAGAGATATGCCTACGGTGAACAGTGGAAGGATATTGTCGTTGTTGACGGCAATGAGATGACGGAAGAGGAATACATCTATTCACAAGGCAGCGTGCCTTTGAAAAACAACCTCATCCGTCGTCTGGTCCGAAATGTTCTCGGTGTTTACCGGAGCCAGTCCAAGGAGCCTACTTGTACGGCCCGCGACCGTGATGAGCAGAAGCTCGGCGAGACAATGAGCACGATCCTGCAATGCAACATGCAGGTAAACCGTATGACCGAAGTAAATGCCCGGACCATGGAGGAGTTCCTGATAAGCGGGCTGATTGTTCATCGCAAATGGTTCGGGTGGCGTAATGACAAATGTGACTGCTGGACCGACTATGTCAATCCCAACAATTTTTTCATCGACAACAACATGCGTGACTTCCGAGGCTGGGATGTAAGTTGCCTCGGAGAAGTCCATGATGTAAGTTTCGAGACCTTGTGCGGACAGTTTGCCGAAACGCCCCAGCAATACGAGTTGCTCGCCCGAATATATGCGGCGGCAAGAGATAAACGCAACATCGCCACCACATGCGAGAATTTCGGGTATTCGCGTCCAAAAAATTATGACTTTCTCTTCACGAGTGACCCTGGTAGGTGCCGAGTCATTGAAGTATGGCGCAAGGAGAGCAAGCCGCGTTATCGGTGCCATGATTACAACAACGGAGACATCTACAAAGTGGACGTCGAAGATTACCACGACATGGTCGAGGCGGTCAATGAGGAGCGCATACGCAAAGGCCTTGCCGCAGGCATGCCCATGGATGAGATACCGCTAATCAAGGCAAAGTGGTTCATTGACGACTATTGGTACTTCTACTATCTCACTCCGTTCGGGCATATTCTTAAGGAGGGAGAAACTCCTTATGAGCACAAAAGCCACCCATACGTGTTCAAGGCCTATCCGTTCATCGACGGAGAGATTCATTCATTCGTGGCCGATGTGATCGACCAGCAACGGTACACCAATCGGCTTATCACGCTTTACGATTGGATTATGCGAGCCAGCGCCAAAGGTGTGCTGCTGTTCCCGGAGGAGTGCCTTCCCACGGGTATGGACATCAACGACATTGCGGACGAGTGGAGCCGGTTCAACGGAGTAATTGCCATAAAGACCAAAGGGAATGCACAAGTACCGCAACAGATAGCCAACAACTCCACAAACATTGGCATATCGGAGTTGTTGAACATACAGTTGAAGTTTTTTGAGGACATCTCCGGTGTAAACGGCGCACTACAAGGGAAACCGGGATTCTCGGGCATGAGCGCAAGCCTGTACAGCCAGCAGACACAGAATGCCACGACCTCCCTGCTCGACCTGCTCGACAGTTTCAGCATGTTTGTTATTGACGCCGCGTACAAGGACGTAAAGAACATCCAGCAATTTTACGATACGAAGCGGGTATTCAACATCTCGGGCAAAAACGGGGCGCAGATCGAGTATGATCCGAAAAAGATTCGGGACGTCGAGTTCGACTTAAGCATTGTCGAAAGCACCTCTACGCCTGTATATCGGCAGATGGCCAACGAGTTTCTCATGGAGATATGGAAGAGTGGTCAAATATCCCTGCAGCAACTCCTGCAACATGGCGACTTTCCGTTTGCCGATGAACTGTTGCAGAGCCTGCAAAGCCAGCAGGAACAGCTTGAGAGAGGCGAAAACCCCGATGGCCTTTCTCCCGAGCTACTGGCACAGGTACGGCAAGGGGCTAACATGAATGCCGTCAACCAGGCGCATCAGATGTTGCGTCGGAGCGCATAATCAGGGGAGGACAGTCCTCCCCTATTTGTTGCGCTGCAGCCATTCGAGGTATCTGTGGAATTGACTGGTCAGATTCTCTCGCTCATGGCCTCCCCTCCCGCTGCCGTCAGCAGTGTAGTAGATGCAGTGCCGCGGAATGGACGGGACATTGGCATTACGTGAGATATATCCCTTTCGCCGAAGGATGCGGAAGTTCCGTCTGTCCATAATCACCAGCTTGCCTTTTGCCGGAAGCACATAGTAGCGTTGTCCGTCTCGCTGATGGGCTTCATCCGCCCGTTTTACGGCCTCCCTGAACCGCAAATACGCTTTGAATTTCTTAAAAATGTTCATTGCTTGTTACTTTTGTTATACTCAAATGGTTGCTTCTGAAATAGCCCTATTCTTCACATGACGATGGATGCCCAGTATACGTTTGCATTCCGTCGGCATATCCATCTCGTAGAAGCAGATGTGCATTCCGATTGCCCTTGTCATGAGCAGGTCGTCGTGTTTTCCCGGAATAGCACCGAAGGAACTACCGACCTTTTCATAGGTGATGTATTCGTCGAGACACCGCACATCCCGTTCGACGTACATGGCTTCTCTGACGACCTTTACAAGCGTGGATATGATCATCGGCTTGGTGCTGACGTTCGTATGGAAACCATATTTGCGCGGCACCTTGTTGATGATGTCATCCTCGCTCTGTTTGCGGGCATACATGTTATTGTACACACCCTTAATCTGATTCAGAATATAGAACGACTGATCGCCGTCGACATTCCGGTTTTTATCTTTGGTCTCGGCCGTATTGCTTTCGATCACCAATAATGCGTTGTCGTAAAATGCGGCGATCTGCGCCGCTTTCCAGGCCAACCGGTCCATGTCGATATGTCCGTACCATTGGGCCACAACGGATGGCTTTCCGCCATCCATCATAAACAGCCGGTCAAATACGACGATCACTGACCAGTCTGCTTTTTTCCATCTTCCGCCAATATCGACAATCGTCAGATAGCGGTTGGCTATTTCTACCTGTTCGTCGATTTCGGGAAGCGCCCAAATCCACAGCATCCCCTGATGGTCCTCGGCAAAACGAATATTCCGTAGAGCATCTTCGCCTTCATCTGCATCGGCATATACATCTCCGATATAGCGTGGCGGCCTGCATGCGGGCCTTAACGCTTCCACCTTGTATTTGTCGAAGACACGCGCGCCGGAGTGAACAAAGGCCTCAATATCATCGGATGGATACTCCGAGGCCATCTGCCCGTGATCGTTGTACTTCGCGCGTTCCTTGATGTACCAGTTGATCCCCTCGAGCGTGGCTCCCATATTCCAAAGCCACCATAGATACCGGCCGCTCTCTTCTCGGGTCGAATTTTCGTTTTCATTGTTGCGGTTCTCGTAAAGATGAATCGCAAAAGCCACCAGATCGTCGATCGGCATGGAATATTTCTCAATATCGAACCACGACACGAACATCGCCTCGAACTGGGACTGTCCTCGTTTGGCAGCATCATACTCCCGCTGAAAGAAATTGCCCGTACCATTGGCCGTCGATTCATAAACAATCATGGTATACGGCTCCAGCAGAATACCCGAACAGGCCGATCGCACGATGTCTTCGGGACTTTTCCCGTCGGTCTTTTTCCATATTCCCACCTCGGAGCAATGCACGAGGTTGTAATCGCCGCCACGACAAGAATCCGGACGTTCCGCTGTGCCGAGTTTTACTTTGCAGTTGCGCTGGGGCACACGGAAAATTGCTCCGGATTTACCTACGGCAACCATTTTGGGCTCGTTGTTATCGTAACTGGCGCCCAATTCGTACAGCAGGCCTACGGGATAGCGCTTGATCATTCGGTCGAACATGTCTTTGATTTCGTCCGTCGCCGTTCCCTGGTGAGCAATAATAAGGGAGTTCAATCCTACTTTATGAACCAGCATGAGCCACGCCATGTAGAGCTGCGACACCGTGGAGCCGCCCCACTGTCGGGCTTTCAGCAGAATGATGCGGATGGGTTTCCCGGCGAGCCGTAACTCCTCAAGGCGCGCCACAAAGCGACGTTGCGGACGTGTTAGTTTGAAGAGCACGTCGTCTCCGCCTCCCTTGTTTTTGATGTATACGAACATCGCTGCCCAAAAACAGAAGTCGTACCGAATACGCACCCGAACGAACTGCTCAATGACCTTCATCCGCTCCGTTTCACTGTACTCGGAGTTGAGCACATTTATCGTAAACTTCTCAATACTGCCAGCCTTGATGAGTTTTGCAACGAGCGGAACCTGCAGCATCCCTACCGGTAGATACTGTGTGCGGATTGGGAAGTCGTCGATCGCTACCTTGCGCCGCTCTCCGACAGCTCCTTCACCCGTATAGGGATTGAACGGCGCATGAATCTCGGCATTGCGACGTTCATTCTCTCGGAGAATTTCCCTGATTGCATCAATCATGGCAACGGTTTATTGATGAAACCGATGAACAGCCCGACAAGATAGCAGTACAGATGCAGCCATCCGTTTACATTCGGAAAAGCAAATCCCAGGGCAATGTAGAACCATAGCCACAGTTGATAATATATCTTGCGCTCGGTCATGAATGCGATACGTCCCATTAGCGCATAACATACTCCAGACAATCCTATCGTTGGCAGAGAAAATGCGCCGGGAAGAATCGCCGACAGTGAATCCGCGGGAAATGATGCTGCAATTAAGAATGCTCCGAGCAGCGTCAGCCACGAAATATCATATAGGAACACGACAGACAGCAAACACCAGTCATTCATGAGTACGTGAGGGATTGAAACATGAAAAAAATGATAGGTCAGGCGATGGATAACGGGTGATCCGGAGCATATTCCCACACGATCTGCCGGCATGTCGAATCCGACGCAGAGAATAATCGTTAACGCGGAGATCGCAAGCGCTGCAGCCTTTGCCGCCTTTTCTCGTGCCATAGTTTCTTTGCTTTGTAGATGATAACCTTCGCAGACCCTGCCGTAAGATAAAATTTGGGAGCCGGTTCCTGCACCACGTAAAAGACCATCTCGTAGATAGACATCTCGGGATTCTCGGCCCGTAGTTTCAATACCCTGCGATATATCTCACGGAACATCTCACGCTTTGTCGGTCGCATGCGCTGAAGATTGTCTCCGCGCATCATGCTGGATATGACGATCGCAGCTCGTTCGGCACTTACCCAAAAGCGCCTGGATGGCATGTTTACAACACGATTGAAAATCTGCGGAAGATAGATCGTATCACACGATTCGATTTGCTCCAGGTAAGCGCGCATTATGTCTTCATCGCGTTCCCTGGCATACTCGAATACGCTCCCGTGATTCTTCATATCGTGCTATATATTAGAATAAAAGCCTATTCAAATTTAAGAAATACAAGAGTTAATAGATAAAAGAATCCGATGATCAGGAGAACGTATATTTGTCCGTAAGGAAAACGCAAATACCCACATAATGATGGAACAGACTGACATCAATCCTGTTAAATCCAAACGTGATTTGGCAAAAGAGAGAATGCAGGGGCGATACCCGGACATGAACTTCGACGACGACGATGTTTTTTTTGGTCGAATCAACGATGATTTCGACGATTACGACAAAAGAATCGCCGAATACAAACAGCGGGAAAAGACCTTCTCCGACATGTTCTCATCCGATCCTCGATCTGCCGCGTTCCTGATGAACTGGCGTGACGGAGAGGACCCGGCCGTCGGTCTCGTCCGGCAATTCGGCACCGAAATAAAGGAGGCTATCGACGATCCTGAACGACAGGAGCAGATCGCCGCAGCGAACAAGGAGTACGTCGAACGTGTCGCCAAGGAGAAGGAGTACGAAGAGATGTACACGAAGAACCTCGATGCTTCACTTGCCTATCTCGACCAGCTGCAGCGTGAGACCGGCATGACCGACGAGGAGATCGACAAGGTCATGCAATTTGTGGTATCGATTGTCCGCGACGGCGTACTGGGTAAATTCTCGCCCGAGACCATCGAAATGGCCCGCAAGGCCCTGAACCATGATGCAGACGTGACGCGAGCCAACCTGGAAGGTGAGGTTAAGGGGCGCAACGAGAAGATCGAGGAAAAGTTACGCAAGAGTAAAAAGGGTGACGGCACCGCGGCGTTGGATGGCAAGAATGGCTCGGCACGCCGCACTACCGTGCCCAATCTTGGTGCTCTTTCACAATACGGGGACGACAACCTAACGATTTGGGAGCGCGGAAAAGAAAAACGCACAAAGATTAACAACTAACAGATAACCATATTTTTAACCATTAATACATAAACACATGAGTAAAGTGAAGAAAGTATCGTGTTGGATGTGGAGTTTCATGCTCACCGTCCTTTCGATTGTGATCGGAGCTTCGTCCGGCGTGATGATGGCGAATGCCTCCGAGCTGCCCGATGCAGGTCTTACGACCGGAGGCGATGGCGGAGGCAGCGATCCCGCAGGTATTGCCACCGAATCGGCCGGCCGCAAGGATGGCGATCCCGAGTTCTACACCAAGGACATCGATCAGCGTATTACCAAGATTCGTCCGATGGCCACGCCCGTGGATCAAATCAGCCGTTACGCAAAGGCGCAGGCATGCGACAGCTTCGAGGTCAAATATTACAGCGTAGGTACCCGACCGATCAGCTGCAAGACGTCAAAGAAACTGGAGGCACAGTCTTCGGGAGCCAGCGTAGCGCTGGATGTCGACGATGTCAACATGTTCACGTTGGACGATACCATTCGTGTCGTTGGTGTCAAGGGCAAATACGACGAAAAGGGCAAGGCATATCCGGAGGATGACGATAACGTCCCTGATCTCGTCTTGTGTGTCTGTGGCCGCGATACCAACACCAGCAAGCCGATCGTATATGCGGTAAACGGCAACATGGATTCGACAACCAATCAGCCGATTTATGTTCCCGAGATTCCTACCGGCACGACGCTTGTCCGTATGGGCAAGGCCTGCGGTGAATTGGATGTGCAGACGGGCCGATTCAACAACATCCCCACCTCCGAGATTCAGTACTGTCAGAACTTCATGATCCAGATCGAGCAGTCCACTTTCGATAAGATTGCCTCCAAGGAGCTGGAAAACTGGTCGTTCACGGATATTGAAGAGGATGGTATCTACGACATGCGTCTGGCCATGGAGAACACCTACCTGTTCGGTGTGAAAAACAAGATTTACCATACCTCGAAGAATGGAATGATAACGTGGTTTACCGGTGGCATCTGGTATATGGCCGGAAAGGACATTGAAGTGGGCCATTGGGACGAGGAGAAGGGCGAAGCCGTAATCAGCGATGACAACCTCGTGGAGATCACCAAGGACCTGTTCGTCGGTACCGGAATCGGGAATAAACGGAAAATCCTGTTCTGCGGCTCGAACATGTTGGAGGCGTTCAGCAAGATCAAGAGCGACAAGTTCCGCCTGAAGGACACGGTGGAGGTTTGGAATCTCAAGTTCAAGAGTTGGGATACCGACTTTGGCGAGGTGCTGACCCTGCATCATGAGCTGTTCGACGCAAACGGTATGGCCGATTACGGGTTTGCTATGGACCCGGAGTATCTGACCAAGAAAACGCATGTCAGCTGGAGCCGCAATATCCTTGATCTGAAGAAAGCGGGAATTCGCAACACCGACGCAGTAGTGATCCAGGAAATCGGCTGTTTGTATCTGCGTTATGCCAAGGCACATGCACGAATGCGCCTTGCGCAGAAACCGGTCGATGCCGGAGTGGGAGCATAATACAAGCCCGCTTCATTGAAATCGAGTAAGTAACAACGGGGTGGGCGCAACTGCCCACCCCATTTCTTAATAAACAACTCAAAATACCAGTCACATGGCCACCAAGAAGTATATTGCCAAATCGCATATCGGTATCACCGTTTCCGTTGGCAACAATCGTTATACGCACGTGTCGTTTTCTGCTGTAACTCGCGGCGGCAGCGTATTCTATACGAACGACGAGAATCTGCAAAAGGCTCTCGAATCTCATCCACGATACGGTAAACTGTTCAAGCTCGACCCGTCGTGCGCCACATCATCCAAAGCCATCAGCCCGGTTCCGGCTGTTCAGGCTCCTGCCCAACCTGCTTCGTTGGCAGAGGTCGTCGGTTCATCTGAAATCGACCCCGTCCACGAGAATGCTGCGCCCGCAGAGGCCGCCGATCACGAATCTGAATCCGAAGACGCCGAACAGAGCTCCTCGGCTGCTCCGCAACTGATTCAGATCAGTGTCCCGAGCCTCGACGACGCCAAGGACTACCTCTGTGACAAGTTCGGAATAAGCCGTACCAAGATACGCAGCAAGGTCGCGATCGAAAAGTTCGCCGCGGATAACGGAATCGAATTCGTCGGGATTTAACAACGCGCATGCATGATTTATAAAGTCAGCGACCTGAAGCGAGAAATCCGTGTGGCCCTGGATCAAAACATGACCAGCGACCAACTGCTCGCAACAGGCGACATCGACACATTGTCGATGGAAGAGATCATCGAAAGCAAAATTGCCGACGCGACCCGGATCGTGGAAAGCAATGCTCCGTACTACCTGCTGGATGGAGGGCATGCCTTTGCATGCAGCATCGGCTGGACAAGCCATGTGGGTGTTGGCAGTGGGTACATCCATCTGCCGGATGATTTCTTGAGACTTATAAGTTTTCAGATGAGCGACTGGGATCGGCCCGGTACCATCATTACGGAGACCGATCCGCTGTATCCTCTGCAATCGAGCAGATACCCGGGGATAAGAGGCTGTCCACAGCGGCCGATCGTGGCAATCACGACACAGCCCATTGGTCAGGTTCTCGAATTCTACTCCTGCGCGGCGGGAGAAGGCGTGTATGTCAAACGTGCGATCTACATTCCGATTCCCAGGATCAGGAATGATAGCATAGAGATATGCGAGAAACTCAAGGCTCCCGTCATATACTATGCGGCACATTTGGTTGCCATGAGTATCGGACAAGGAGATTTGGCGACAGCCCTACTTAACACCAGCAATGAATTACAAAAATGATCGAATTGAATGATTTAGGCTCGTTCGACGATATCAATGCCGTATGGAAGAAGTATCCTGAAGGAGGAAAGGAGGGAGATTATCTAACCATACGAGACGTCAAGTATCGCTGGAACAAGTACGATCGCATGTGGGTAAGCGAGGACAAGGTCATCGAAACTCCTGCGCGAAGGACCGAAACTTTCTACGGGGATGTCGCGATTCATCATGATCTGATTGTCGCCGGTACTATCCGGGCCAAACGAATCAAACAACCTTATTGCGGCATGTTTGCTTCTGTAGAGGCGCTTCAGATGACCATTCCCAATCCATCGAAAGGAATGTGGGCCATTGTCGGAGACACTGTACCCGCTCCCATATACCGGTGCGATGAAGACGGGACATGGACTCCGACGGGAGCCACGGGAGGCACGGATGCCGGTGCAAACATCGAGCTGCGAGCCACCGAGGAATACATACAATGGAAGTATGTATGGGATACAGAATGGACCGATCTTGTTTCGATAGCTGATCTGCATACCGCCCTTGTGCAAGAACCCGGCGACAGCAAGGAATTGGCCATGTCCCAATACGCCGTGACAAAGGCACTCAACGAGATCAACGATGTCTTGTTTTCGCAGTACACCGCCCTGACGTTCAGCCGCACTCCGAGTGTTATCGAGCGAGGTATCAACACGAAGGTGACGCTTACGTGGAATACTACCTTCAACGGTGCCTACGAGAAGCCGTCGGCGCTGACGGTAAAGAAGGGCGCCACGACGCTGACGACGGACACGTCGCTGAAGACCATCCAGGACTCGGCCGGCATCACCGAGACCACAGCCTACTCGATCGAGGCGACGATTAGGGGAATCAAGAAGACCGCCTCGGCCACGGTCAATGCCTACTACCCGATGTACTTCGGCGGCAGCGCGAGCGAGGAGATCACCTCGGAGGAGCTGCTGGCGCTGACCAAGCAGTCGATCAAGTCCTCGCCGGCCGGCCAGGTGACGATCCCGCTGACGACGGGCCAGTATCTGTGGCTCTGCGTGCCGGAGGGCATGTCCATCAACGGCGTCGGCATTTTGAACAGCTCTCCCGTAGGCCTGATTGCTCCGGTGACCGTCTCTGTTCCCAATAAAGGCAACTATCGCTGCTACCGGAGCGACAGCGCCATGATCCGTGATACGAATGATACTTACATAATCAATTAAAACTATGGCAGTAAAAGAGAACAACACCACCAATCCTTTCCGGTCTGCGACCGCGAATCCCGTTACCTTCGCCAGTCAAATCCTTGACGAGGCCAAAAAATTACGTCAGGGCGACATAAACCAGCAGTTGTACCTGGCGCTTCAAGAGACGCTGACGGCCCTTCAGAAGAAGGCCGATCTGGACGAGAGCGGCAAGATTCCGGCGACCCAACTCCCGGCCATCGCCAAATTCACCAAGAACGTGGTTGCCGAATTACCAGGCACGGGCTCCGACAACGTCATCTACTTTGTTCCGGCCGCGGACTCCGAGGAGCAGAACGTCTACGAGGAGTATATGTGGATCGACGGCCAGTGGGAGCTGCTCGGTACCACGAAGGTCGATCTTTCGGGCTATGCCACGAAGGAGGAGATGAACAAGAAGGTCATTCTCCTGAACACCATCGAACCCGGGAAGGCCACCATGACCCCGAAGGAGGTCTATGACCACGTGAAGGCGCACGGATTCGATGCGCTGATCGTCGTAAATGTAGACGGCATCAGGGATCACATCTGTTACCGGGTCTCAATCTCCGCGAGCAGCATCACGCTGGACTGCGCGGAGTTCTACGAGACGAATGAAACCGATTCGCCGACTACCGACATCATGCATTCGCGGGTAACTATCTCGTCAACGGGAGCAGTCTCCTCGACAGAGGTAGCCATTGCCGTCAATCTGCTCAAGAAGGATGCGGTCACGGAGCAGATGGGGGAATCGACGGAACATGTAGTCTGTCAGAAGCTCTTTACCGATACCGTCAACGAGATCAACAACGTGCTCTTCACGCAGTACACCGCCCTGACGTTCAGCCGCACTCCGAGCGTCATCGAGCGAGGTGTCAACACGAAGGTAACGCTTACGTGGAATCCGACCTTCAACGGCGCCTACGCGAAGCCGTCGGCGTTGACGGTGAAGAAGGGCGGCACGACGCTGACGACGGACACGTCGCTGAAGACCATCCAGGACACGGCAGGCATCACCGAGACCACGACCTACTCGATCGAGGCGACGATCAAGGGAATCAAGAAGGCCGCCTCGGCCACGGTCAACGCCTACTACCCGATGTACTTCGGCGGCAGCGCGAGCGAGGAGATCACCTCGGAGGAGCTGCTGGCGCTGACCAAGCAGTCGATCAAGTCCTCGCCGGCCGGCCAGGTGACGATCCCGCTGACGACGGGCCAGTATCTGTGGCTCTGCGTGCCGGAGAGTATGTCCATCAACAGCGTCGGCATCCTGAACAGTGCTCCGGTCGGCATGGAGCAGTACACCGTCGTTGCTGTTTCGGGCAAGGGCAACTATCGCTGCTATCGCAGCGAGAGCGCCATGATTCGCGACACGAGCGACACCTATGTAATCGGATAACAAGTATCAATCGGCGCAGGCTCCCTGCAGCTCCAGCCGGAGCCTGCGCTTTTTCATGAAAACGACATGGCCAAAGAGAACAACACTACCAATCCTTTCCGGAGTGCGACCCCGAATCCCGTTACCTTCGCCGATCAGATTCAGGATGAGAACTACGGAAAAAGACAGAGCGTCATCAACCACGAGGCAATGCGTCAGCAAGGATGCCTTGTCGTCGACAGAATGACCGGCATTCCGGCCCTGCCGTGCTGGATGCGTCGCGGGCAGACCATATTTATCAAAAGCGATATGCCTGTTTACACGACATACGCCGCCGTCAGGGTCATGGACCGGGATGGCGGTGACGAAACAACATGGCGCAAGGTGTATGGAGCAAACATCAGCGAGGTAAAGGCGACAAACAACGGCTCAATTACCGATAGCGTATCTTTTACCTATACTTTTCCGGAGCCTACCAGCAAACAGGTCTGGATGTATCTTCAAATGCATACAGACTACTATTTCTATGATGATACTGGAAAAGTAATTGGCTATGCTAACAGAAGAACAAGTATTTATTATTCTGTTCCTGTCGGCACCTCAAAGATCAAAATATCAGCAGATACTGTTATCTTGAAAACGGTGCTGGTCGCATTTCGTGATGGTACATTTATGGATCCGATTCGTGCTCCCAAGGCCTTCCGGTTTACGGGCCGCTACGAGGTTGACAGCCTTGGATTGCGTGCACCCGTTTGGGAGCAGCTACCGATCCGCACGCGCTTTGTGCGAGGCAAAGGGCAAACGGCCCTTTTCGACATACAAACAGGAAACACGCTTAATCGAGTATTGCCGGTTTCTTCCGTGGATTCCGCGAATAGCGGATACATAACGACAGGCCGAGACGGAGTAAACGTGCTGGGAAGTATTGTTGATACACCCAACACGAATGACCTGCGGGTCCTCATACGCAAACGATGCGGGAACAACCATTTTTACGCCAACACTTATAATGAGACAAGATCGTCCCGTGTATATGCATTTATGCCTATTGATGCAGGTACCGTACTCAACAAATTACGCGAATATATTGAAGACCCCGTAAGTAACAGAAAAATTACAAGCAACTATCCCATGAGTTTTACATCCGGCTATTTATATCCTCAATTTGTAGATATTGCAATCGTCCGGATTGGTAAAAACAGTCGAGGAAAGATGTCTCCATACATACAGAGTTCCGATCGCCTGTATTACAGACTTCAGTATGACAAAGGAAATGGTCGTTGGAGATTTTACAGAAAATAGAAAAGTCTCGCAACGCAACCAAGCACCAAACTTCTCCGTGACGGTCGCACCTCGAGACAATGCAAATATACAAAAAGAAATTAAAAAAACGCATCCATGGCAGCAAAATATTTAGGTTTTAGAGATTTGGGCAAGCGACCATACATAGATGCGGAGACCGGGTATTTGATGGTCTATGACATGACAGCGGGGAAATACGTCCCGAAAACAGTTGATCTCCATCAGTCTACCGGCAGCAGCAAAACGGGAGCCATGTCTCAATACGCCGTGACAAAGGCACTCAACGAGATCAACGATGTCTTGTTCTCGCAGTACACCGCCCTGACGTTCAGCCGCACTCCGAGCGTCATCGAGCGAGGGGTCAACACGGTAGTGACGTTGTCGTGGAACCCGACCTTCAACGGCGCCTACGAAAAGCCGTCGGCGTTGACGGTGAAGAAGGGCGCCACGACGTTGACGACGGACACGTCGCTGAAGACCATTCAGGACACGGAGGGCATCACCGAGACCACAGCCTACTCGATCGAAGCAACAATCAAGGGAATCAAGAAGACCGCCTCGGCCACGGTCAACGCCTACTATCCGCAGTTCGCCGGGGCGAGCGCCAGCGAATCGCTCGCGTCGGCCGACGTGCTGGCGCTGGGCAACAAGGTCGTCGCAGCATCGGTCGCCCGTACTGTCACGGTGCAGGTCGAGCAGGGACAATATTTCTGGTTCGCAGTCCCCGAAAACTTCTCGATCACGTCGATCAAGATGGGCGGTTTCGACGTTTCGCTGGACGCCGTGGCCACGGTCGCCGTGGATGGCCGCGGAAACTACAAATGCTACCGCTCGGCCAAGCCGCAGAGCGCCGGAAGCTATACATTTGAAATCAAATAAAGGATAGGATATGGCAGTAAATATTACCGATACTTTGCACGTCACTACTACCGAGGGCGTGCTGGCCACCGCTGATGAAATTTACGACAAAGGTCAGGGGAAGTTCCAAAGTCAGATCAATAGCGAGAAGCTGAATGTCGTCATCATCAGCTACGGATATGATGAATCGACAGATACTGAAACGTTCATAGACGACATGTCTGTTGTTCTTGATTCGCTCGAACGAGCCACAAGTACGGACGCGACACTCTTAATGCAGAGAGTCAGTGAGTTCGGCGATAAGACTACTTATTATGGGGTTGTTCGTAACATGGGTGCAGGCTATGAGATATGTTGGCTGTTTTACGAATACCCGAGGTTTGACAACTCGATTCCAGCATTAGATGCGGCTTTCTATAACGTGTTCGTTGAATACAATGCACAGGTGAAGCCCGAAATCACCACAGGCTCGTTTCTTGACGTCATTACCGCTTATGAGGAAAACCCGGATGAAGTCCCCAGTTTAATTGCGCCAGTAAGCTATCGGGTGTTCTATGATCAGACAATCAACAAACAGTTAAAGCCAGCCGTCGAAGGCTCGGCCGGGCAGGTGCTGACCAAGACCGGACCGAACCCCGGGGATGTGAAATGGGTGACGCCATCCAGTAGCGCGTCGCCTTATGAACGGATAAGCCAGGCAGACGTTGTTTCCGTCTTCCAGTTGGATGATGACCCCGACGTCCCGTCCGGAGGCGGCAGCCTCACCCTGGCCGGAGAGCTTGCGGACAATACCCGGATCATGATTGTCGGACACGTGAAGATCAAGGACAGTGCAGGCGTCACGACGTGCTATGCCTTGTCGGCAACTTATCCGGTGCCTCTTGACAGTGAAGTGCACATCTTCGACCATGGCGGCACGTTTGTGTCGGCCACCATTTCGGGCACAACCATAACCATCTACCTTGAAACGGTGAACCGGGATGATTGCCCGGAAGTGACCGTCACGATTACCGGCATTTATAAACTTACGATATGATGAAACGATTGAACGAACTGTTGACCCGGGTCCTGCAATGGCTGACTACTATTGCGACGGACAAGTATCAGCATTATGCCATAGGGGCCGCGCTGGGCGCGGTCGCCCTCGTGGCGATGAAACTCTTGTGGCTGCTTATGCGGCAGATCGAGGCGTTGTCGCAGGTGTCTCCTGCCGTCGAGCGGTGGACGACGCTCGCTGCGTCGGTAATCGTCGTATATGCGGCGGCCATCATAAAGGAGCGGAAGGTTGACGCACAGTCCGACGTTACGGACATTGTGGCCACAGTGTTGGGCGGCTCGACAGTGTGGGTGGTATTCCTAATCGGATAACGACCATGGAGGTGAACGCAGGACAGATTACCGAGGTAGCGAAAGGGATCAGCGATTTCGGGATGATGGCGATGATGGCCGGGGCATTTCTCCTGCTGTCCATGGGGCTGATGATCTCCTGTTTCGCCTGGTTCCGCTCGCTCATCAACGGGATCATCGAAAGCAACAAGAGCACCATGCTGGAGTTGCTCGACGAGACCCGTGCCCAGAACGACAAGTTGACAGACATCTCGGAAGGTTTGAAGCCGGAGACGCAACTACGGATCAAGAACACGGCCAATGTGTTCTTCGATCTGGCCACGGAGAGGGTTTGCCGAATCATCAAAAAAGTGAGGGAAGAGAACCACATCGCCGATCGTGAAGCAACGGCGGCGAAAATCCGCACGCTTCTGCATAACATCCACGAGGACCGCAACACCCGTTTCGACAGCTATACCTATCGAGGTCGGAGACTTTCAAGCTATACGAATCCCGAATGGGTGGAGAAGATAGCCCAGGTAGTGGAAAAGGAGATCTATAACCCGGCCGGACCCAATAACGGCCGGGCCTATACGAACGTATCGGCGGCATACGACGATATAAAGCTCGATTTTTATCATCGGCTCAACAACTAATCATTAACCTCAAAAATCACAGAATCATGACAAAGAAACAGAAAGGCGTATTGATCGGCGTTGCAGCCTTTGTAGCCGCGACCGTAGTGTTCAACCTGCTGCCGGACGGCATCCGAATCTCCGCGACCCTTGCGTCGGCCGCCGGTGCCGTGGTCGGCTGGTTAGCCAAAATGTGGTATGATGCCAAGACGGAGGAGTAGGCGTATGAAACACTTTACGATGGAGGAGCTCACGCGCTCCGATACGGCCCGAAGCAAGGGCATTGACAATACGCCCACCCCGGAACATCAACGTAATCTCGTCGAGATGGTAGAATCGCTCATTGATCCGATGCGGGAGCAGTGGGCAATCCGATGTGCTCATGAGCAGCTCGGCACGCCGCAACTGCGCGTCTCATCCGGTTACCGCAGCGGCGCTCTCAATGCAGCCGTCGGCGGATCGGCCACGTCGGCCCATTCGTTCGGCTATGCACTCGACCTCGTCCCGATGAACGGCCAGTTCCGGCAGTTCAAAAATTTCTGCCGGGAGTTTCTCAAGAATCGGAAGTTTGATCAGATGATCTCCGAGGATGAAGACGTCGGCGGAGTTCCGCGGTGGGTGCATATCGGCTACAAGAACGGTGAAGGCAAACAGCGACGTCAACTGCTGTCGATGCGCAACGGGAACTATATTCCGATGACCGCATGAAACGGCTGATGCTATATCTGCTGGCGGCGCTGCTTGTCGGAGGTCTGCTTTTCGGCTGGGGATACCGCCGGGGAGCAGCCTCCTCCGTGTCCGTGCAGATCGACACGATATTTTACGAACGACCGCAACCGACCCTTGTCTCTGATCGCTTGATTTCCGTCAACGTCCCAAAGCTGATTTTCGCCGGTAGCCGTACTGTCGCAGATGACATTCCGGACACGGCTCCAGTCAACCAGGAGACGATCCGAAACGACAGCCTCTATACTGTTGGGGCAGGCAGTGGAGACAGCATACAGATAACGGTTACGGAGCGGACGATTGAGTACCGCGATTCAAGCTATTACGCCCGCGTCGTCGGCCCCGCTATTGGGACGCTAGGACCGCGGCTCGATTACTTCGAGATATACAGCCGCACGGTATACAAGAGTGAGCAACGTATATGGGAGGCCGGTCCCACGGTTGGAGCCATGACCGCACGCCCCGGGAACGTCGTGTGGGCCGGAGCTTTTGTGCGGCGGAATATCGGACGGCTGCGCCTGTCGGCCATCGCTGCTTACGACACGCATAACGGCGCCCCGATGGGACAGGTGCAGGCCGAATTTACCTTGTGGAAAAAATGAACGCGAAGATGAAAAACAGATTCCTTTCCATGCTGCTTGAATGTCTGCTGTACGTTTGGCAGCTGCCTCAAAACCTGATCGGGCTGGCCTACCTGTGCTATTGCCGCGACCGGGCTCTGGTCACGAAACAGCGAGGTGCGGTGTTCTACGTCACCTCTCACGTGAAGGGCGGCGTAACGCTGGGCCGCTATGTCTTCATTGCCGTGGACAACATGATGCGGGAACCGGTCTACGATCACGAATATGGCCATGTCCGGCAATCCATGTACCTCGGTCCGCTGTGGTTGCTGGTCGTGGCGCTGCCCAGCGGCATTCATTGCCTGATCTGCCGGGCCGAGAACTACTACCACTTCTACACGGAACGATGGGCCAACGCTTTGGGTGGTATCCCCGACTACAAGGGCGAATACCACCATCATGAAGACGGCCTGATCGTAACCTGCTGGGATACCCTGCTTGAGCTGAAGCAGAAATATTTCCCGCGTGAGTAGCCTCCAGTCATTCAACAGATAAAATTCCGGCAGGTATAAATTTGATTATGTTTGTGTCATGAAGATGACTACATTCACGGTAAACAAGGCGAACGTCTATGACGAGGTGGCCAAGACTACGGGATATACCGGATTCAAAATGATCCAGGCGGACAATGCGGCATACGACAGAATATTCACGACAGATGAAGACCGGATGATGCTTGAACGCTTTTGGATCGAAGCCTGCAATATCGTGACCGAGCAATTCAAACCGTTCCTTGTTACGGTCAGTGCACAGCCGGAGAGCCATGGCATTGAACTGGACAGGAACTATGAGGTGCAGTTGGAGTTGTCGTCGTCCTACGACGAGACACTGTCCGACAGTATTTCCTCCTCCTTGTTCAGCTTCTTTGTTTCCACTATAATCAGTAAATGGTTCAAGTTTACCAACAAAGAAGAATCGGGCAATTATGCGATGGAAGCCGCCTCGATGCTGGATAGCATCATGCGCAAACTATATTTCCGGAAGAAGCCCCAAAGGGTTAATCCCGTGCAACAATAAACGACAGACGATCACATGGCACAGAAAACTATCAGCATCACGTTGTACATGTCCGAATTGATCTACGACGTGCAGAACAAAACCTATCTGACGGGCAGGAGCCGCAATACGGGCGACAACCACGAGCAAGTTGCGAATATGCAGGCGAACGAAGACGAGGAGAATCAGAACCAGGTCGTTCGGAGCATCGGAAATGCGTATGCCAATCTGAAGACCAAATTGAGTGAATACATCGAGGATTCGGGGTCAACGGCAAACAACATCCTGCTGTCAGCATCCGACAATCTGCAGATAAACCTCGTCATGCCATCCAACTTCAATCCGGCGACAAACGATACCATCGGTGCCGCATTACACCAATATATCGTTAACAGCGCAATCGGGGAATGGTTTACCATTACCAACAAGGCGGATGCAGCCGATTATCTGACACTCGCGGCGGCAAATCTTGCGGAGATCCGCGAAGCAATCAACAAGCGAGTCAGGCCGACGCGCTCCAACGTATAATCCGATCCCATGAAACCCAGGCAAAGGACAAAAATCGCGACACTTACGTTCAAGCGCGAAGAACTTTTATACGACATCGGCAGTTATGCCTATGTCGAAGGGGATGTCATGCGCACAGACGATGACCACAGCCGTCACCAGGTAATAGACATTACGCAGGACGGCAATGTCGATTTGGTGACACGCACGCTTAACCTGGTGCATTCTGAATGTGTCGAGATGATGTACCCGTATACGAAAATACCGTGCGAAAAGGAGGAATCCCGTGACGATCAGCTGAAGGATGCGTCGGAGTATACCATCAGACTGTTGGTCCCCGACGACTTCTCGAAGACTACGGTGACGTTGTTGTCCAACCTTGTCCACGAATACATGATCTGCCGGGTTTTGGCCGACTGGATGAAGCTCACGAATCCTCAAAGCACCGCAGACTGGCAAGGTAAATCCGAAGAGCTGTCGAACAAGATCAGATGTTGCCTGAATGCCCGTTGCGGCCGTGTCCGTCGGACACTTACTCCTTTCTGATGATGCAAGATGAAAAAGGAGCATCTCCGTCGGGATGCTCCTTTTTTTATCTTGGCTGGTTCAGCAGGCGCGGCGTGTATTGGATACCGCAACCGAAGATACTTTCCCCCTTGTCGAGCGAACATATCAGGACGATCCGGAAATACTTGTAGGGCGTACCGCGGAACCCTCGTAAATAATGATCCTTCGACGAGAATACGAGAACCCAGTTGAACAGGTCTCGAGAACCAAACAAGGCTGTCGATACATGCCCCCGTCGAAATACGCCCCGTTGGATAATCGTGTCTACTGTTTTCAGAATATCGGCATTGTCGAGTTTCAACGGCCTTGTCACGATCAATCCGTGTGGAACGGCCGTATCGTCCAGTTTGGAGAAATCCACCAACGCATTGTCCCATGTCATGGCAAGAGCCTGCGGATACGACTGGACGTGCCCCGATATGTACGAGGCCATCATCCCCCACTTCTTGCTCAACAGGGAATATACATAGGCATACAGTCTACCGGTATTGTAGATGATGAGTCGTTGATTGGTGTAGTCATAGATGATTCTGCATTCTACGACGAACTCCTTGAAGGGAATGAAATCGAAATGGTCAGCCGAGAAACCAGCCTTTTCGATCAACTCCTCACCGCAGGTGAACGTGGCCAACGACACCGTCTCGTCATTATCCAGCATATCCGAAATGCACATGCTTTCTGAGCCGGCAACGAGCATGATACCTCTTTCCGTGGCAAACAACACGGAATTATCGATCTGCGTAATGCTCTCCGGATTGACGCATACGTCCCGTGTAACTGGATGCACGGATGAATAGCTCCCTGATGCGGATACTTCCATTGCCCACACTCCTTCCGAGGTAAACTCATAGAGAGGAAATTGTCCGAACTGCCCTTGAGACATCGCCTTGACCGCGGAACAAATCCCCAATATTTCACCGAACCCTACGGTATTGATTCCGAGCACCGGGAAATAAAACGGATTGTTCGTTTCGGAAGTGTAAATCTTGTTCGGGAGCGAAATCAACCGCTCTTCGTCCGATGAAACCGCGACAGAGACATCCCCTTCCTTAAGGATGATCCCATCCCATCCGCCAAAATAAACGGCCCCGTTCAGGTATTCATGCGGCTTAAGCTCAATCTCCGCATATTTGGAGTATGTGCCGCCCATATCGTCCGGATAGCCGCTTTGACATATTACTGCTTTGAAGGCATTTGTGTTGGGATAATAGAAGTACACCAGCCATGGGTCAGTTGCGAATATTGCGGATTCGTTTCGGACGACAATCGTTCGTCCGTCCTGCTTGACGTATACATAACATGACAACGGTCCGGTAGAGAAATAGGCCGTATTCTGCGGCCGGTCGTTGCAGCAGAAAGCGGCGACTGACGGATAGCCTTCGTAGAGCAGCTTCTCCAGATTGGCAATATTCAATCGCGAGTTGTAGACGTAGGAATACTTCGGTATGAGTTGATCGTGACTGTCGTAGTCGTCCGTCATGGCCTCTCTGTTCATCAACGACTGCAGATACTCGTCGGGAATCTCTATCCTCGATCTCTCACTGCACAAGTTATCTATTTCGATGCTTTTGAGCAGGAAAAATTGATTGCATCCCTTGATGTCATCGATGATATCATCGCGCTCTTTTTTCGGCAAAACAGGGGCAAAGTCCGCTGCAAAACCATTGTTCAGGCGTGACAGTTCCTCCGATATGTTGGTTTTCCTGTACCCTGTATCCGTACTCGTTCGGCACAATGCATAACCAGGCTCCGTCTTACCGAATGATTCGCATTCGCCGCTTTGGTCGTATGTGTATATGGGAGCCGACACAAAAATATCCACCGACCGGATGATGTCCTTCCATCGCTTCAGCCTTGTCAGTACGGATGCATTTGCAACCATGTAATTCAAGTCGCAAACCATGCCATACACGGCGCATTGAGCGGACGTGATGTTCTCGGCCCGCATGATGCGCGACGCGACCTGCGGTGACGTGCCCGATGAGCAGATCATCAGAACCGGAGCCGAATGCCGGGACAATGATCCGTCATACAACCGGTACGCATACCGTACAAAGAACGGAAAGAGAAACGCACCGTTGTTCGTCGCCCTGTCCGCGATGAACGAATTAACCTTGGCCAGCACGGTCGAGGTCACTTTCGACCTGTCCTCATCGGAGAATCTGCCGCCATCGGAATACACGGAGCCAAAAGTCAGATTGAAGGGTTCCCCCATGGCAATCGAACCTTCCAGACCGAATGAAAGCGAACACTCCGGCAACCCGCTGCCGAGATGTATGTATCCCTCCTCTTCAGACCACAGGTAGTAGTCCATCCCGTCCTCCCGCAGGACGATGAGCGTGTTCCCCATGACTGTGACCTGTCGAAGAACGGTATCTCGCAACTCGGTTATCTCTTGATAAGCTCCGTCACACAGATATTCAAGACTGTGCCACGGTGTCCCATCTTCGTCGTAATTGGCTTCCAGAATGTAATGTACGGATGTCCCGATCTTGTGTATACAGATCACGGTTCTCCCCTCTCGCAAGGTTTGGACGGTTTGTGGCGGCAGAATGGGTCGCAACGCATCGTGTTCATGAATAAACCCCATGGCTGTTACAAGATCGCCGTCCGGGCATTCGTAATCCGACGGCGTAAACGAAACTCCGTTGTATCTTACATCCTTGATCATCGCGATAAATTATTGTTGGTGATGAGTGATATTGCTGTCCCGAACCCCTGCAAATCCACAATCTGCCCGGCCGGAAGCTGCGCTTTGTCCTCGCTGTGGCATTGAGCGAGAATTGCCGCACACAACCGGGAGGAGTGTGCCCGGAAATTCCGGCTGTTACGTTTCGTAGAGAAGCATTGTGCCTCATGTTTCCCGATGATGTCCGTATGCCGCGCACGGACATACAGATAAAACTCCGCTTCGTGTTTTACGATGTCGATGACATCGCCGTTATGTATGTCGAGCTGCCGGGCTATCGAAGAGGTGATGTCTATGCGTCCGCCCCTGTAGAACGAAATATCCGGACGCCGGGTGTTACCGAGTATACTTTCCATAGGGACGACAGATTTGATAATAGACAATGCCGTTGGGTGCCGTATGCCTCCGAACGGATAGTTTGCAACGGATGCCGGATGGCAGACCGTAATCGTAGAAGATACGGTTGACGGTAGGAACAAGACTTTCAAAGCCGACACAGCGATGTTTGCTGTTGTACTGTATGTCTGCGAGCTGTGTCTCCTGCTCGATCGAAGGATTCAGCGTGAAGGCATAGCATCGGGATTCCGGAACATAAAATACCAGCACTTTGGCAACGTCCAGCCCCATCACCACATTCAACCGCCGGAACAGACGCCGGGAAAAGGTGACGGAGTTGTCCGTAGAATCCGCTATCACATAGCAGTCAAGGCCCAGGAGCCGCAAGATGATATCACGTAACATGTCACTAATATAGTATGAGGACCGGTGATCGACGTTTTATCTGTTACTTCGGGGATAATCCATCCGGCTGCGGAATGATACCGTCTCGACAAATTGAAATGTCATGGTGGATTCTACGTCTCGCCGGTGTCGCTCGGCCTCCTCTCGAGAATGAAAAATGAACGAACAAATTTCACACTTGTCTACACCGCGTGTGTTGATGATGTTGGCATAATACTTATGCCCGAACAGAAAATCAACAATCAATGAATAAACGGTTTTGTGTTGCATACGAATCAGATTTTGGGATCAGGTTGTTTTTTGAGTTTTTCGATAAGAGCGTCGGCTGCAACAACGGCAGATTCTGCATGACTTAAGGTGAGTTCCTGCGGATCGGATGTGATGAATGCCTGCATCGCCATACCGGCGTACATCCGGCGCCAGTAGTCATCATCATACGGGGATTCCGTCTTTAATACTGTGCATTCAACCTCTGTGACACAAGCTCCATTATTTTTCCTCACTGGCTTGTCATACTCTCCCCGCTCCAGCTTTTCGAGGTAGTCGTCGTCTGCCATCATGAGGTCATAATTTATATCTACATCGCCGGTAAATGTTCCTTTGATAGTGTATCTGTGAAGCCACTCCGTACCGTCGCTATCCATGATAGCGGCGACTATAGGATATAATTTATGTTTTAAGTCATAACATAATATTCGCACAGCTTGGCCTTCGGCAGTGCACACCGTTGCCCCGCGCTCTGCGGCAGCATAGTCAAAATTTTTCATGTTATTCTGTTTTAATTTCTAAACTTATAGGGCTGTGATGATTGTCCCCAAAACTGCCATCAGACTGCCAATAGTGCCCTATCCTCTTGCCGTTCTTGTGCACATATCCATATATAAGATTGTTATGACACCCCGCAGATGTTGTTACAATCTCAACCTTATGTCCTTCACGAGTATATACAGAATTCGGATATCTCGAAACAAGAAGTCGAATATCGCCCATAAACAACTATCTATTATCCCCGTTCCCTTCTATCACGCCCCGCTGCTGCCGGCTGGCCAGCTTGTCGAGGTTCATGCGGGCTACCTCATTTAAGTCCCAGCCCATCACCGAGCAAAGGCCCGCAAGCTGCCACAACACGTCGCCAGCTTCCATAGCCATTGCAGATTCCAAATCACAATCGATATGCCGCGTCGACGGGTGCCGAAGCCTGTTATTGGTGATTGTCGCCTCTCCCTTGCGGATCGCTTTTGCAACCTTCGAGGCCAGTTCGCCTACCTCGCCGACGAGGTTCAGCATCATGTAGGAATAATTGTCGCAGGTAGGCATGCACGTCGTCATGGCTTGCTTTTGGTATTCTGTAAGTGTCATAGTTATTCTGTTTTTTCGCCGTCATCCGGCAGTTCGACAAAATCTTCGCAAGCCTCATCCTCGAAATATGCGAGCATACCTTCTTTAGTACATTTTCCCACTCCGAAGAAATTTTGGCATTCAAAATTTGCGCAGCCGCTGCAAGTTTTCATATCCTTATTTTACTTTTCCGCCCCAAACTAAAATAGCCGGTATTGTTATTTTACTTTTGTACTATTACTGCCCCACAATTAGTTACTCCTTGTATTTCTACTCGACCTTCACAATCGCATCTTTCGGCACATGCAACGCACCGCATCCGACCCACCAGCCGCCATCGGACACGGGATAGTAAACTCCCTCAAACTCGATGCACTCGACCTTCTTCCGCCGCTTCAACGTCAGAATCTTGTGTGTGCTCTTGTCAAGTGTCAGCAGGAAGCGCATCCATCTCGGGTGGTCGATATGCTCGTCGCCAAAGTACGACACATCGGTCTCGTTCCACCTTTTGAGATTTTCCAAGTTTTCCCGAAGGTCGCGCACGATCATCTCTTTTTGACTGTCAGTCCAGCGATCGTAATACGCCGCCAGCAACTCGTTAGGTAGTGAGGCTGATGCCGCAGTACGACGATTCATAGCGTACCGTATCGCCATCCAGCAGGTGTCCCACTCGACGGATGAGAGGGGTTGGGTAATCCTTTTCATAATTATTTCGAGGTTTTGCGAGAATCTCGCTATTTTTACTTATCTGTTATCTCAAAGAGGTTGATTTCAACCACCTCAAATTTCTCCTTATCTACCTTATAGTTGGTTACTTCGTATATCATCACTCCATCAGTTTTTGTTTGAACTCTTGGGCTATTTTCTTGGGCGTATCTCCTTGAAACACTCCGGACATGAATTGCTCAAAAAGGCGGCACGCCGTCTCGGCCATCTCTTCCTCGGCAAGTTCGACGGCTTCAAAAGCTGCTCCAGCGCTGAAATCTCCGCTTGGGTATGGATGTTTATCCCGATGCTCCTCAATGTACTTTTCTGCTCTCTTGCTTTTCATTTTCTCGTCTGTTTGGATTTATTGGGCTCGAAAAATAATGTTGGGCCTTGACCCATCGTAAAGTCGAATAATAACATCACCTCGTCGCACTCATGATTCGAGGTAGTACGATTATCTCCGTATTTCACTTCGCACTCTCCGTTATGCCAATAAATGCAGTTTCCGCAAATAGCTTTCATTTTCTCCTCGGTTTATAGTTTGAGTTTTATCCCATTCTCCGAAAGCCATTCGATGCAACTGACTATCGAACTTACCATAGGATTGCTTTGATAATATACATATGGTCGCTGCCCTCCGTATTCAGGAGATTCGTAGCAAACATAAAGAGATTTTGAAATCTCTTCATAAATAAACGATACATACATTTCTACTCCCTCATATTCGATCTCAAACGGAAGCATCCCCAGCAGGTCAGCTACCGTGAAGGCGGGGACAACATAAGGCCCCGGAACTTTCATTACCAATCGTCGCTCTCCGGCGATTTCTGACCAACACATGCTCGCCTTATCCGCAGGTACGCCCAGCTCCAACAGCCGCCTCGACTGCTCGATGCTTGTTACTTGGTTTTCCATGCTCATATTATGATACTTTTCTATTTTCCTCACAATTAATTGCTTCTGCCAGTGCTTCACACATAGCCGTGGCGACCTGCGTCACCACGGCGTTGCCGAGGTACTTCTTCTGCTCCTCCTGGGTGCCGACCAGCACGTAATCGTCACCGAAGCCCTGGATGCGCTTCATCTCGGAGATCCGTAGCATCCGCATCGTCACGTCGACTATACCGTACAGCGCGCAGAACTCCTTGATTCGCCGCATCGCAGGGGTATCATCCGCACGTATTTCCCATGCCGGTTGCCCCTGTTCCACCTCCACCAGGTACGGCGGTCGCTTGTCCATCCGTGCAATCAGCGTGAAGCATGGAGCATCGACAGATCCTCCGGCCGACCGGTATTGCGGATTGAGAAGGAATTTCGCGGAAACAAGGTTCTGCTTCGGATTCGTCAGAAGCGCACCGCACGGGACGTCTACCGATCCCGTCTGTCCGCCGCCGGAATAGGAATTGACAAAGAACGGCCGCACCACCTGGAATCGATCCTTCGTCGTGAGGGTCGGAGCCGGACTGTCGACGGAGGCATTATAACCGTTGCCGTAGTAGGCCGAGACGAAGGCGTGATGGTCTACCGTCGTCAGAGTCCCGGCCGGGCCGTCGACGCCGATGTTCTTACTCTGCGGATCTCCGCCGAACTGCTTCGACAGAAAGTTCACGCGGGCCACACCGAGGCGGTTCTGCGTGGCAACCGTCGGGCATGGGGCATCGAGATCAGGAGCAATGTATTTACCGGTCTTCCCGTTCACTGAATTCCACTTCACGAGGAAGGCGTCTTTTCCTCCGGCCACGAACTTTACCAGCCCGGCGTGGATCCGGTCGAGCGTAGCATCGACAAGCGGCTTGCGGCGCGTGAAGATCGACTCGCCGCGGTCATCGAAGTCCAGTACGTCGCGCACGGCCCGCCAGGGTTTCAGCGAGCCTCCAAACAGATCGGCCGCGGGTTTCCGGGCGTGCGTCGGCCGGGGCCACACCATCGGCAGGCCGACCCGGGCGAAGAGCCCGAAGTAGCGAACCCGTGAGGTGTAGGCGCCGAAGTCGGCCGAGTTCAGGACGCGATGGTCGAACCGATAGCCGCGGGCACATACCTCCTCCACCCATTTGCGGTAGAGGGTTCCCTTCTGTTCGGGATCCGGGATCCAGACCGGAGCGACCGTCGTCTGTTTCCGCTTGCGGTCATGCTTGATGTCGAGCGGGCAGCTCTCGAAACCGGTCTCCGGGTCGCGGACAACCTTCACCTGAAGAGGTCCCCACTCCATGAACTCGACGACATTCTCGATCTGAATGTAGTCGGGCCGCAGCTCTTCGATGTAGCGAAACAGATGCTCGGCCAGCGTCCGACTGTCGGCATCACGCGACATGCCGCCTTTGGCCCGCGAGTGGTTCGTGCATTCGAGCGACGCCCAAAGCACGAGCTTCGCATCGGGGTTCTTCATGCGCTCGACGGTCGTGTGCACCTTCATGGGTCCGAGGTCGAGCGTGCGGATGTCCTCGGTGAAGTGACGGGTGTGCGGATGGTTGGCAGCGTGCGACAGGATGGCGTTGGCATCGTGGTTCACGCATGCGATCACCCGGGCGCACTTCTGCCCGTAGATACGTGCCCGCTCGACCCCCGTCGAGGTGCCTCCGGCTCCGCAAAACAGGTCGATGTAGAGGAGTTTAAGTGCCATATTTCAAAATTGTATTTTCGGGTTATTCTTCGCCTCTATCACCTTGTTCACTCCCGATTATCTGTCCGTCTATTATGAACTCTCCATTCACTTCGATCGGCAAGATATTGCTGATGTCGGCACGGTAGATTTTACCGTCCATTGCTTTCACGAAAGGGTGGATAACCTTAGGCATGGGTGCGGGACAATCACCGCAATGCCTCACCATCTCAAAATGACATTTCGCTCCGTTCCGTATACAACCGCAGCACTCGCATGGTATTGCATACACGAAATATGTCCGCTCCAACGGCGCCTCCTTGCCGCATATTTCACATTTTCCAAATTCTATTTCTCCACACATAGCTGTCTGGTTTTAAATTTTAATACTCCTTCTGCGCCTCGCGCATCCGGGATACCTTGTCAAAAAAAGTTTTTGCGTCCATTTACTGCTTTTTTGATTGAGACAACACTCGACTTATTGGTACTCCAATACCTCTTCCAGTCCGCCGTACTCTTTCTACCAAATCCAATCGTCTCAAATAACCAGTCGGCATGAGATAGGCATCAAGCCCTTTGACTGCCACAATCTCATTCAACCACGTAGCAAGAGGTACTCCGTCAGGAGCATCACACCAAATTCCGTTTATTTTGAATCTGCCAGCCATATCAGAATAGTGTTTGCATTTGTATAGTAGGCTCATAGTTCAATCCCAAAATACTCCTCCAGTTTCTCTTTGAAGTTCATGTGCCCAAACATCCCGTCACGGGCTAACACGAACTCTTGGTAGCTGTCAAAGAAAACGTTGTGAGCGAAAAGTTCGTAAACGTCAGCAAACTTGCGTTTGCTGTTAGGCTCTTTCTCTCTATCCTTATCCCACCATATCTGTCCAGCCCTAATCCATTGACGAACGAGTTTAGGATATTTTTTGAACTCTGAAAGTCCATTGTCGGATGAAAGTGGGCATCCTATACATCCAAGTCGTCTGTTTACGCAGAACTCTCCGTTCTCATCGTAGTATAGCTGGTGACACTTGATGCCGTAGTGAGTAATAAAATTCTTGACATCTTCATCCGTCCATTCCAGGATAGGCAAATACACATTAACGTGGTTTTTCTTAGACCCATAGATTCGGCATATAACCGGCTCTTTGTATAACTCCGCCCGTTTGGTGCTCTCCGATCTTCTTATGCCTTGAATCGAATTGTCGAGTATCTTATACTCCTTCAACTTGTCGCAGCAGAATCGAGCGCGACGTGTAGGGAAACCTTTACGTTGGATCAATTCAAAAAACGTCTGTTTGGGCTTCACTATCTCCACGCCGTTCTCCTTGCAGTGTGCGACGGTTCCGGGAGGATCAATAGTCGTGTTCTTGTAAATGGCCCGATAGTTGATCCCGGCCATCTTTGCCAGCGCAAGGATGACATCGCTGTCCTTACCTCCCGAATAGCTCAACTCGACCTCCGTATCTCCGAGGTGTTGGAGTAGCCGTATGCTCTGTTTTATTTTCTTATCGAGATCGCTCATAATAAAACAAAACCCCCGGATAAATTTCAATATGAAAAATTTACCGCTTACATCATTTGATTTGTTCAAGATTCCTTTCAATGATGGAATCGAGGTTGTAATCCGTGAGGCAGGAACATGAGAGTTGATGGGGAATGCGGTAGAGTCCCCGTGCCGGTGCAAAATCATATCTTCCGGATAGCTTGAGATTCAATTTCTCGATGATCCGGCATAAGGCGGATACAATGCTGTATGCACGATGTGGCGGCGCGACCAGGATGCACCCGTCTATGACCCGCCACGCCTCCTCCAGTTGGTCGTTGTACTGTCGCTCTGCAACGGTACTGATCTGGCCGAGCATCCTTACAGCCCTTGAGTGGACATCTATGACCTCGTCGAAAGAACGGACAAACGCTCTTTTTACCGCGTGCCGCATCATCCCGGCATCCGTCAACTCCTGCTCCATGTCGCACATGGCGTAGTCGAGACAAGCTATGCAGGTGAGCATCTGCACGGCAGTGGGTACATATCGGGCATCGGCTTCAGACGGTTTGCGGGGTTGGAGGTTGCGCCATGCCATACGCTTCATCAGCAAGGCCTCACGATAGGGTATTGTTGCCATTTACAGTACGAACTTTCAGTTTGTGGTTGGGGTAATGTCTCTCAAGGCACGGCGTAACGATGCGCACAGCCCGATTGAGGTACGCACGCAACTGCGGACTGATGCTGATAAATACGCAGTAGTCGCGCACTTCGGCCCGGTATAGTCCCAAATACATGCACGATATATCCTTTTTGGCGGCATTGACCGCAGAAAGGCTATCGTACACTTCTTGCCAAAAGGCGAGGAACTCTCCCGGAAATCTGTTTTTATCGGAGTCTTCTTTGGGCTCCCACGACCTGGCCAGGGCCATGCGGTCGGTCACTTTGCCGCCTCTGCCTCGCACCCAGTTGGTCGCCTGATAGTAGTTGACGAACTTGTCTACCTGCCCTGCCGGGTTTTTGTAATTCTTGAAAAAGAAAATTTTGAAAAAACTCTCTCTCTCTTCATCCGTCGGCGGAGCCGACAAACTCTCGATTTCTCCCGAAGAGGGAGATAAAGAGAGAGTTTCTTTTACTTTACTTTTCTTTACTTCCCGGCAAACTTCCGGAGTTTTCGGACTTTCTTCCGGAATAATCTGCGTTTTCTCCGGAGGAATGGCACAACATTCAGGAATACGCACATTCTGACGTTTGGCCCGATTGCACATTTCGAGGTATCGCCGCTGGATGGATGCCGATGTGATGATCCCACGAGAGAGCAGTTCTTTGTCAAAAAGACCCACCGCGCCGCAGTATCTCACGATCTCTAAAACATTCGATTCCTTAAGCCTAAGGTATTCGGCTACGTTGAAGGCAGTCTCTTCGTCCCACACAACAAAACAGCCTTGTACCCGGTATACTTCGCACAGCAAATAGTCGTAAACAGCAAGACCCCTGCATCCGTGATCCTTTACAAGCCTCCGGATGCGTATATCCATATACCTATCCGTATCGACGTTGTAGTAGTTCAGTCCGGTCTTATTGTTTGCCATATTTCAGTCAGTATGTTAAATAGTTCGTTACGATCCTTTGAAACTCCTCCTGTGTGCGGTATACCTCCGCTCTGTTCCCGGCTTTTTCCGCGGCGGAGAGCCATGCTTTCTGAGCCGGGCTCAATTTTGAATTTGCAGAAGGAATCTTTGTTTCCAGGCACAAGGCCCCATAACCTCCCCTTGGAACCAGCAGAATCAGATCGGATACCCCGTCTACCATGCCCTCGTCCTTAAGCCATCGTGCCACGGCCGGAGATCGTTTCCCGGCATTGGGAATAGCAAAAAGGAGAGACCGGTATTCGGGGTATTCGTGTCTGAACCACTGCACGCATTTGCACTGGAGGAGGTGTTCTTCATTGTTCGACGCTTTTCGTCTCGGGCTGCGCTCCGTTTCTTGAGTAACCCCGAACATGGCGTCGAAGTCGGCTATCAGTGTTGGCATCGGTTGCTTTTTCTCACCCTTTCCTTGAGCCTGCTGCACGGAATAAACTTCACGGCATGATGCTCGGGTATAGATACCTCCTGATTGCGACTGATGTCTCGTCCGTTCTTTGCCTGTCGGAGAACAATCTTGAAAGTGCCGAAGCCTCGCAGATAGATGTTCTCTCCACTGGAGAATGCTCCACTCATTACGGTCATCATTCCTTCGATGGCACGCAGAGCATCGGAATGGGATAACCCGCATTTTTGCGCGACTTTTGTCGCCAATTCGTCTTTTGTCATTGTTTTATCGTTTTTTAATGGTTTGATGCAATTTTCGATGACACTCTTCACATAGAGTTATCAACTTGTCCAGATGATCGGATTCGCACCCTACGATTGATTTTCCATTATCATCGTAGTACGTTGTGTGATGGACTTCCAGCGAATATGTCTTTCCGCAGAACCGGCATCGATGCCCGTCACGCAGTCTGATGCGTCGACATACCTCCTGCCACTCTTTGGATTGCAGCTTTCTTACATAATTACTCTTCCTCCCCGGACGGTGCTGAAGCCTGCTCATACGTCTCGTTCATGTCGATCCCCAGCACCTCGAGGAATGCCTGCTTGTTGGTCTCGAGATTTGCAAAAAGACTTTGCTCATCCCACGAAGGAATCTTGTCTACACGGCACAGCTGGAATTCCCCGTTGATCCAGGCGTAGTACAGATAGTATCCGCACAGAGCCATGCGCACCGTAGATTCGCCCGGAAGGTCCACCTCCTTCTCGCCCCGCTTGACCTGGTATACGAGATCGCGTATCTGCGTCGTTACGGCCTGCAGCTTGTCTTTTGCCTCCTTGATGATCGCCTTGCAGGATGCTTCTACCTCGGCCAGGGCAGCTTCCAACTTCGGCCGCTCATCCTCCATCAGTTCCGCATAGTTGGCCCGGATCGAGGCCCGTTCGTATGCGTCGAGCAACCGGATGGCCTTGGTGCCGGGCACACTTTCGGCGATGAACTTTCCGGACAACTGCTTCCGGATTTCATCCATGTTCTTGGCTCCCTCGAAAATCACCTTCGGGAACGACACGCCCTTCGGCAATTTGAATTCCGGATGTTCCGGAACATAGTTCTTAAGATCAATCATGTGTGTTTAATTTTGATTGTTTGGAAGATACTGCGGAAGCAACTCCGCCTTGATGTATTCAGGTAACTTGCACTGGATGATGCCGTGGGCGCCCTCCTCGGCCTTGGCGTCGAATCCGGGCCAATAATCCGTCTCGCGGCATTGTTTCACGATATCCATAGCCTGCGCATATTTGTATTTGCCGACTTCAAGGTCCTCGGCATTCCAATAGAACACGGCCACCTGGAAAGGGATTACCGTCTGCGCCATGATCATCACCGTAGCGGTGAATGTCCGTCCGGTAATGTCGCTGGCAACTTTCAGGTACATCCCTTCTGCCAGTTCATAGCGGTATTTCGCGCAGTCCCGCATGAAAGCCTCCACCGACGTGGCATTGGTCGTCTTCACCGACAGGATGGCGTTGATCCCGAAATTTTCCTCGAGCAACATCCCGTCCGGCCGAATCTTTACTTTCAGGCCGGTCGAAGAATCTTTGCCGTACATCGACGTTTCGGTCTTGATATAGGGCATAATCTTCGGAAGGATGCCTCCGCCATAGGTATTGAAGGATATTTTCATTGCCCGAATGATGTCGCAATGCGTTTGGTCAATCATTGTATAGCCACTCTTTACGGCCTTCTCCTCCATGTCTGATGCAAGTGCCTTGAGCGTCGGCAATTTACACGACGGGCCCATGATGTCGGGACGATCTGTTTGCAGCAGATCGCAGTAGAAGTTAATCAGTTCGATGCAACCCCGAATCGTACCTCTGTCGGCTTTGGGCTTCACAACGACCTTTTCAAATCTTCGAGGCTCCAGGATCGCTTCGTGTGCGAATGTCCCCAGTTCAAAATGCTTTGCTTCCCTGGGTTTGATTTCCTCATTACGAGCTATCAAATAGTGTCTCGGAGATTTCAATGCCTCCTTCAGCAGCGAAGAACTTTCACCCTCTGTTGCCAGGTAGGTTTTCATCCAGTCGCTCGACACCCGGCCATGCACTCCCAACGCATAGTTGTACACTCGTCGGGGCTTCTCGGGTAGGTGGTCGAGACGATGGATAAACTCCTCAAAGGGCGTGTAATTCGTCCGATCGAACTGTAACGGGCAGAGGTCCTCGCCCGTTACGGTTGCATCGGAAAGATCGCATGTCTCAAACCCTACTTTCATGGTCATTTTTTGATGATGAGCCGCTTGACGCTCCAGTTATCCGACTTGTAGCTGTTCGTCGAGTTCTTCTTCTTGCCCAGGTAGGTGATCTCAAAAGCATCACCGGGTCTGATCGAGGATTGGAATGATTCAAAGATTCCAACCAGACGCCGCGATCCGTTACGCACGGCCCGCAACTCTCCGTTGACGTGCTCGGCGAACTGGGCTACCAGCAGCTCGCGTGTTTCGCCCGATTCCATTTCGACGACATTCTCCATGTTCAATCCCACGAAAAACAGACGTCGGGTCTCGCCCTCCTTCTCGGGCGTCCAGTATTCACCCGACATTTCGATCGGTTCAGCCTCGGCTTTAGAGAGGTCGGGAAGATTGTGGAAATCAACCGTTGCAACTTCATTCATTTTCGCGTTTTCCATAGTTGTGATTTTTATAGTTTAACAATGTGTTTTCGTGGTGGTTGTAAAACCGGTTGAGCTTGTACACGGCGCCCGGCAAATTGCCTTCAACACCAAAGTCGTGCACTTCAGTCACCTCGAAACGCTCTTTCCCGCACCTATTGCATTGATGCACGATCTTGACGTCATACGGACCCAGGAACACATCCATTTGATCACTGGTGTATACCTGCCCATCGAGATTTCCGGAGGTTGATTGAGATATGAAGCTGATAACGGATCGCCAAAACTCCAGCATCATTGCCTCCCGAAAGCAGATCTCCGCCACCTTGTGCGGAACTGAATTGTGACGGCCGACAATAAATTCACTGGGATAATACCCGTAGGTTTCATCCGGAATGATCGAAGTATTCATCGTATACATGGATTGGGCCGGCAAGAGCCGGGAAAGATATATTCTATTGGTGGGCCTTGCAGGGCTTGAACCTGCAACCTTCGGATTATGAGTCCGCTGCTCTTACCTGTTGAGCTAAAGGCCCGGCTTGTTGACCCTTCCGGATTCGGACCGGAACCAGCAGAACCAAAGTCTGCGGTGCTGCCATTACACCAAGGGTCAAGGTGCGGGTCTTTCCCCGCCGTCAGGCTTTCGTGTTGCTGTCCGATGTGTCAAACGTCTCTTCCGCTTTGTCACCGCATACCCAAACATGCGGACCACCCTCGCGCCATCGTCGCGCCTACTTACCGAATCTACACACAAAAGGGTTTGCGATATAGACAGGATTTGAACCTGCACGGACTGCTTACAGTAAGCGTCTTTTACACAGTCCTCAATGCTGCTCCCTTACGGATACTTACCACATATATTAGCGTCTACCCTTCCGCCACTATATCGTCGCTGTCTTTCCAAGCTGTCAGTCTTTCCCGGGAATTACCTTATATGTTTGTGCGAGGCTCGGCAGACGCGACAATGGTGTTGTAGAAACATGAATAAAAAACCGAGATGCATTTTGTACATCTCGGTTTTTATTCTCTATTTTGGGGACTTATTTTTTCTTTGCTTTAAAGAAAATAAATACACCAGCAACTGCAGCAATGGACCCTACAGCAATAGATGCTGCAACAGTATCGAAACCTTTATATAGAGCATATATTACTGATCCAGATAGAATCAATACAGACAAAAAAGCGAATATTATTCCTAAATAAGTCGTGCGAATTGAATTCTTGGTCAGGCGATCCTCTGTGTTATGACGATGAGCCATTTCTTTTTCTGCCATACAAATAATTCGCTCTGCAGCTCCTGGTACAATTTCGTCATAACGAGCTAATGCATCAGGATGCGGAAGTGGCCCCGAGTAATGTTGTTCCAGTTTGACTATTGAATTTTTTTCAGCAGGATTTGTATTTTTCATATGCATTTCTGATGTCATTACCTACATTATACCAATCCTGTGTCATATTGTCTATGTCGTTCTTTTTACGGCGTTGTTCCCTGTATCTTTTTATAGGATTTGAATCCAATGAAAAGAAATACAGAATGCTATCAATAAACACAACAAAAAGACTTTTCATAGCTTCTATTTCTAATGCAAATATACGATGTTTTTTGTTAACAACAAAGTTGTTGTCACAATTCTGTCTAAATTATCTTTTTATTAGAAAAACGTTATATATATCCCATTTATTGCTCATATTAATTAGAAGATTCATATTTTCCTTGTTTCGCCACTATTCCGTCGCTGTTTTTCCATGATGTCAGCCTTTTTCAGAATTACCTTCTTCATATACCTGTGCAAGGCGATCTTGTCTCTGAATGCAGTTTTTCTCATGATATACAGTGCTTTTGTGATTCAAAAAAGAGGCCGTCCTCTCCTACCACACTCCCACGCCTTCGACGTAGGGCTTCGGGGAGGACAGCCATATCCAGCCGCGGGCCGTCACGGATGGCGGCTGGAAAACACTAACCCTAAATTATGAGCGTTTGCGGGATAAGGGGCCCGCTCCCCGTAGAGAGTGCGGCAGGACTTGCACCTGCAACGCTTTTGTTTGTCGATTGACCGGGGAATGACGTTTCGTCTCTTGTCCTTGTTACCCGGTCGGCATCCCTGCCGTGCGGTTTTGGGCGATCGGTACGAGGGTTTTCAACCTCTTAATTCTTTTGACCTATCCTTTTGCGTTAGACCGCTTCAGATTCCCGTGTATCTCATTGTTCCACCACGCACTCATCTCTATATGTAGCATGGAGCCTTACCTCCATTTCAAAAGTCATACTTACTACTCGCGCAACAGACCGACTTCCTCGCCAAACCTCTCGGAACGTATGGTGTTTTTACCTCACCAGTGACTACCCTCCATCTATGTATCCAGTCTTGAGGCATTCAATGCTGGGCCTTGATGGTTCAGGCGGCTGAATCTGCGGCGCTTTTATAGGTGTGGCTTGTGAAGGGATCGAACCTCCTCTGCATCGGTGATGCGTGCTCCGGTACACCATCAAGCCAAAGCGATATATGCTCGCTATTTATCAGTGATATACAACCGAGGTCTGGAGCAATGCTTTAATATGCGGCGCCGTAATTTCTTGAACGGTCGCGCGAGGTTGCGCAACGTGCGGTACTGCCATCGCCATATTGAGTTATAGACTCTCGTAGGCTGGTGTTTAATGGTTGATTCGGTGAAAATTGCACTTTCGTTATACATGGTAATGAGTATTTTGGAATCGGTTAATTCAATATCTTTGTCAGGTAGTCTGCGGCTTCATCGTTATCGTTATCCGAGTGACGATCGGAGACGTATACAACGGTTGCTTTTTCTCGATCAATCCACCAGGACGGAGCCGTCCACCTATCGCCCTTGTCTTCCCCGACCGTTGCCTCGTATTGGATACGCGCCACCCAGTCGTCGTTTTTCTCCTCGAACGTCGTGTCCTCTCCGGCCAAATGCGCAATGTGCAACCTGATCTTATGCGCAAGGTCATCCAGCGAGGCCTGCATTGCGGCATTCATAGCAGTTATTCTGTGAAGTCCTTGACAACCTCGAAGCGCTCCGTATCCACAGGCGTGTCCGGTTCCCCGTCGAACTCGTTATTGCATTTGGTGCAGAGCGACATCTCGCGATCATTAAACGCATCGGACATGTTCGTGTCCACGAGCAGCGAGCCTTTGCGCGTTTCAAACACCGGACGGCTCCAGCTATCGTGTCCGATGTACCTGATTTGAATCTTGTTCATGGTTTTAATTTTTGACAGTTCAACATTGTCTTGTTTATGACCGCTTCTCTGACTTCTCAGAAACAGATGTCTTTGCCTCGTCGTCAAGACTGTATTTCCCGGCCATCACTGCACGTTGTTGCATTCTTTCGGCTTCCAGCAGAGCTACAAAGTCCAATCGGCTGTACTTTATGGGAGAATTGCGAGCCGGTCCAAATCGTTTTCCGACTATTTTCCCCTGCGGCGCGATGTGTTTATCCACCCAACCTCGGCCGAACTCACGATACAATGCACGCCTTGTCACCAGGTCAGCGGCAGGCTGCTGCCTCTTTATCACAGCTTCAGCCACTACATCGGCCATGTTTACGAGCAGGCGTTGAAGTTCGTATAGTTCGGAAATAGTCATTTTCGGCCTTTATATGATGAGCATTGTGTCTTTGGCGGCTGGCGAGATTGTCCCTATTTCACTCTTTTTACCGTCATTACGTTCTTGTCGGCGTCAATCACAAACGAGTAATCGAAGCCTTTTTTACGAAGTCGCGATATGGATGTGCAGACCATGCCGTAGGTGTTCAAGATCATCTTAAACCCCTGTTCCTCGCCGACCTCCATCGTCCGCAACATCTCGGCGCAACTCGGTACCTTTTTCAGTTCAATAACTTCCGTCATTTCTTGTCTTTTTTATTATATTTGTAATGTCACATCGTTGACACTGCAAATATACAGATATTTTCTGTATGTACAAGCAAATTGTAAAGATATTTTCTGTATTTTTTTATGAGTGGAGCCGATATAATATGTAAGTTACTGATACAGTATCAGTTGAATCCGAAGTCCTTTTCGGAAAAGATCGGATTAGACCGTCCTCAAGCTATCTATGACATTCAAAACGGGAAGACAAAGAATATTTCCGCAAAGATGGCTGACAAGATAATTTCTGCATTTCCTGAAATTGATCGCAGTTGGTTACTCTCAGGTGAGGGCAACATGCTAAAGCCAATGGAAACAGTATTTGTTAAAAAGAGTGATGGTATCCCCTTCTATGATATGGATGTGACGGCCGGGATCACGGAGTCGTTCGCGGATGTGCGGGAAGAGGTGCAATACTATATCAATTATCCGCCGCTGAATGACTGTGACGCTGCTTTTCCGGTGTACGGGGATTCCATGGAGCCTGATTTCTACCCCGGCGATGTGGTTCTTGTGCGCGAAATTCGCAATGTTGATTCGATGCTTTGGGGTGAACCGTATCTCATTATCACCGATGCGACATGCGACAACCTGCGAACAATAAAGAATGTTTATCTCTCTGAAGATCGCCGCAGCTTCATTCTTCGGGCCACCAATCCGAAGTATTCAGGCGACACGATCGTCCCCCGAGACAATGTACTCAAGATATTCCTGGTTAAAGGGAAAGTAGCCAGGAGACAACTGTAAATAATTGAACCTTGATCGTTGTATAAGGTAATCTATTTGAGGAAATAAGCAAATGAAATATTTTATACTTGTTATACTTGTCTCAATCTTGCTGGTTGTATTATTGCTCAATTCTACGACACGCAGAATTAAAAAAATAAATGCCTTACTAAACAAGGACAGGAGTGTTGGCGACTTCATTAATACTCTTCAAGATTGGAAAATTTCCCCTGTAAAGTGTGATGGACTACGCATGGTGATATTCCCCGAGAATTTGCCAAAATACTATCTCTACATAACCTATAGAGATAGGAGACCAGAAAATAAGGACATTTCCAAGTTGTATCATGCTCTTACAGATGGGGAATCAGTAGTTACAAAAGCACATAAGAGGAATGTTCCAGTAGAGCAATTGATATACGACAAGCAATTAATATGTATCAAGAAAGCCATAAATTGCGTCAAAGATATGATGGCGCATGAAATAACATACTATAAAAAAGCTGGTTTAAAGGATATGGTTTACATTCTTGCTAAACCGACTGCCATTATAGATAGGTTCGCGTTGATATATGCTGTTGCTACGACCTTGTTAAATAAAACTATCCATAAAGAAATTTATGCACTTGAGTTAATTGACAATATGGTAAACAGCGGAATTATAACAAAAAAGGCTGAAGATTATGCAATATTCAGACTTGAAGAAAGAATTAATTATTTCATTGATGAGATTCAAATCGAAAAAAAGTGTTCTTCATTTATTCCGACTGCCATGATATATACGCTAAGGCATCCAAATGAGCCACCAACAAAAGACATTACAAAAATAGACCCAATTCAAGCTCTGATTCAATGGAATATCATACTAAAAGTAATAGATCGACATTTTGGTAGTAACATAGAAATTTAATCTGTTGTTAATAAGCAGTTAAACAAACGTCATGACTTCAAATAAATCCGACAAGCACTACATATTAAAAATCCTGTTTTTCGCACTTGCATTGGTTCTCGCCTATCTTTTTGCTCTTAATGGCAGATACATAAAAGTAGATTACGAATTTTACTTCGATAAATGGACCCGCCAAATGATCATCATTGATAGGGAGAAGATAATAGAATAATACGGTCCTTATATGAAGCCACTTTTCTCATTCCTGCTAACGCTCGCGCTACTGTGTTCGTTTGCGAGTACCCCGACAACGGCCGAAATAGCAGCTGCTGATACGACCTATGTCTACATTTGCACGGGAAGTTCCTCGACAAAATACCACAAGACGGCCTCATGCCGTGGGTTGAACAACTGCAAGGGGAAAATAATCAAAGTATCCCGGACCGTCGCCGAGGAGGAGTATCACCGCTCCCCCTGCAAAATTTGCAAACCGTAAAGTCCAGACAGGTTTTGCGAATGGCCAAGCAAGTACATTCGTATGTACGCTCGGTCGTTATCAATAAATTATAAAAAAATTTCGTGCCACATTCCGTAAGGAACAGATCGAATACCGTAGAAACATAAAAATGGCTCTTTGCTTCCGTGCATCTGCGATATCCTGATCTTTCCGGGAAATAGGTTCACCTCGATATTGCCGACCAGTCGAACAACCCCACTACTTGAGCGTTTGCATTCCAGATAACGGACCAGTCTCGGTCGATATACCGATCGGTAATCTTCATGTCGCTGACGTGATTCAGCGCCTCGTGAACAGTATATTTGTCAATACCGAGCGCTGCTGAGCGAGCAATTGTTGCCCAGCTATGACGGGCTGTATAGAACGTCGTGCGTTCTTGAATATCGTCTCCATGGCGTATTGCTTCGTCAACACGTTTCAATCCTTCATTCAAGGCTGTATTGAAATTGTTTCCACTTGCATAGAGTTGATAAAACCGGAAGAACCTGTTTCCGGTTTTATCTCGATATCTCTCTATGAGCGGTCGGATTTGTTCCTCAATTCGGATATGCATCTCGGCATGATCGGCACGACGTGATGATGTTTTGGCTCGATTGTATACGAGTATGTTGTCGTTGTTTTGATTCGGACAAGTAAGCAGGTCAATTGCGTTCATACCGGCCAACGCAAAGGAAAGGAGAAAGCAGTCCCTGGCAAGGTTTCTCCGCGAGTTAACCGCGGGTTCGTCTTCAAGGTCAATAATACGCTGTATAAGTTCGACAGATATAGCGCGCTTGCGCGGTGCGGCTTCCCCAGGGATATCGTAATGTGCAAATGGGGAGCGCGGAATACGAATGAGACCCACCTCTTCGTCGTTGAACTCCTTTTTTGCCCGATTATGCGTTGCTCGTATGATGCCCATATATAGGGACACTGCCCGGTTGCCTTTGGCAATTGCACCAGTAGCCTGCGAGCCTCGCTGCGATGGTTCGGAACGCAGGAATCTCTCAAAATCGGAGAGCATACGTGCGGTCACAAATGATATATCGAGAGGCTTGCCACCCGTGTAGCGAGCGAGTGCATTGGCCGTAGTGCGATAGTTGCTGGCTGTGCCGGCGCACATGCTCGAAGATACAGTACGCATATACTCGATGAAATCGAGCGAGAAGGAGCGCTCCTTGAGTTCAGTCTGTCGAATATACTCTACGATTTGTTTTACGGTCATGATGTCTGCAGCAACTCCGAGGCGCCCGACAATAGACCTCCAATTTGCTATGAGCTGCTCTGTCTCGTCAATGATCTGATGATCCTTGAGTTTCAACCCACGTGTAAGCTGATGGGCCGTAACAAAAATATTCGTCGAGATCTTCAAGGTCTGTCGACGATGAGTGATTCGTATCTTGACATTGTAGGTCCCGTCTTTTTTCTTGTTGTCAGAATAAACGACGGCTTTGAAGGTGGTTGGCATACGGATTCTTTTGACAACTATTTGACAACATCTGCAAACATTTATGCACACAAAGTAAAAATAAATGCTCGGAAAGAGCAATATTTGGCGGCAAAATGATATGAAAAAACCAGCGAACAACACTCGTTGTTCGCTGGTTCTCAATGATTTATTGCTTTGAGCGGAAAGCGGGACTCGAACCCGTGACCCTCAGCTTGGGAAGCTGATGCTCTACCGACTGAGCTATTTCCGCATTACGGAGTACAAAGATACTCCGCTTTTTTGATTTTTCAACTTTTCGCAGGCCGTTTTTTCGCTTTAACCCACGATTTTTTTCAGCGACGCCAGATTCTCGGGGTTGCGCAGCGCCTTGCCTTCGGCCGTATAGAGGTACTCCAGCCGCGGTCGGAAGTGCTCCTCGACCTTGCCGCGCACGACCTTCATTGTGCTGTTGACCAGTCCGTTCTGTTCGGTGAAGGCTTCGTCGACGATCGCCAGTCCGGCCGGCAGCCACCGCTCGGGGAACTCCCCGGCGTGGTCTCCGTCCGCCCGGTAGCGGTCGATCTCGGCGCCGAGCAGGTCGGCCGCCGCTGCGGCCCGCTCTTCGGGTGCGACGCCCCGGGCCTCCAGCTCGCGGCGCAGCGCCTCGCCGTTCGGCACGACGATGGCTCCGGTGAAGGGGCTCTGGTTGTTGTGGATGATGATCTGATCGATGTAGGGCGAGTTGCTCACGATCGACTCCTCCATCCCTTCGGGGCTGTATTTCTCGCCGTCCGAGGCGATGAGCAGACTCTTGAAGCGGCCCAGCACGTAGAGGAACTCGTCCTGCGAGACGTAGCCCATGTCGCCCGTGTGGAGCCAGCCGTCGCGCACCGTCTCAGCCGTCGCTTCGGGATTCTTCCAGTAGCCCGCCATGACGTTCTCGCCGCGGATGATGATCTCGCCCTTCTCGCCGCGCGGAAGTTCGCGGCCCGCCTCGTCAACGATCTTCAGCTCAAGCGGGATGAGAATCTTGCCCGACGAGCCGAAGCGGTGCCAGTGGTACTTGGGTGAGTTGGTCGAGATGACGGGCGTCGCCTCGGAGAGGCCGTAGCCCTGGAACATCGGGATGCCGATGGCGTAGAAGAAGCGTTGCAGCTCGATGTCGAGCAGCGCTCCGCCGCCGACGAAGAAGCGCAGGCAGCCGCCGAAGGCCTGGCGGATGCGGCGGAAGAGCAGCAGGTCGAAGAGTGCGACGAAGGGCTTGAGCAGCACGCGCCACCCCGTGCCGCGGCTGTATCCGTCGGCGTTGTAGGCGTAGGCCGTGCGGAGCGCCAGGCGGAAGAGCCGCTCGGTGAAGGCCCCCTTGGCGCGGATCGAGCTCTCGATGTTCTTGCGGAAGTTCTTGGCCAGCGCCGGGACCGAGAGCAGGAAGTGCGGCTGCACCTCGCGGATGTTCTGCGGAATGTTCTTGAGCGTCTCCATGGGCGTGGCGCCGACCTTCACCGTGGCGACCGACGCGCCGCAGGCGATCATGATGTAGAAGCCCACGACATGGGCGAAGCAGTGGTCGAGCGGCAGGATGATGAGCGTGCGGAAATACGACGGGATGTCGATGCGCGAGAGCGACTGCTCGACGTTGGCCGTGTAGTTGCGGTGTGTCAGTACGACCCCCTTCGGGTCGGCCGTCGTGCCGGACGTATAGGTGATCGTCGCGTAGTCGTCGTTGCGGATCGACTGTCCGATGGCGAGGAATTCCGGGCGGTGTTTCGACAGGTAGTCGCGGCCCAGCCGCTTGAGCGTGCCGTAGGCCGTCTCTCCCGGTTCGAGGGCGATGTGGCCCAGCACGATGACGTGTTCGAGTTCGGGCAGCTCGGCACGGATGCGGCGGATCTTCGGCAACTGGTACTTCGACACGAAGATCGCCCGCACCTCGGCGTGGCGCAGGCGGAAGAGCAGGTCGTTCGACTCCTCGAGCTTGACCGACAGCGGCACGCTGATCGCGCCGGCGTAGAAGAGGCCCAGCTCGGAGATGATCCATGCGTTGCTCCCCTCCGACAGGATGGCGACCTTGTCCTTGGGGCGGATGCCGATCGCGGCGAGACCCGCACCGGTCTCGAGGGCCAGTTCGCGCGTCTCGGCGTAGGTCGTGGGCTCGAACTTGTGGTGGCGCTTCTCGAGCAGGAAGGTTTTGGCCCCGTACTTCTCGACGGAGCTCTCGAACAGGTCGATGATGGTTTTCTTCATGTCAGTCCATTTTTAATACCGCAAGGAATGCCGACTGGGGCACCTCGACGTTGCCGATCTGGCGCATGCGCTTCTTGCCCTTCTTCTGCTTCTCGAGCAGTTTGCGCTTACGTGAGATGTCGCCGCCGTAGCACTTGGCCGTCACGTCCTTGCGCACGGCCTTCACCGTCTCGCGGGCGATGATCTTGGCGCCGATGGCGGCCTGGATGGCGATGTCGAACTGCTGGCGCGGGATCAGCTCCTTGAGCTTCTCGCACATCTTGCGGCCGAAGTCGTAGGCGTGGTCCGTATAGGTGAGCGACGAGAGGGCGTCAACCGGCTCGCCGTTGAGCAGGATGTCCAGCTTGACGAGCTTCGAGAGCTGGTAGCCCGTGCGGTGGTAGTCGAACGAGGCGTAGCCCTTGGAAATGCTCTTGAGCTTGTCGTAGAAGTCGAACACGATTTCCGACAGGGGCATCTCGAAATTGACCTCCACGCGATCCTGCGTGATGAAGGTCTGGTTTTTCATGATACCCCGCTTGTCGATGCAGAGCTTAAGCACATTGCCCAGGAAATCCGACTTGGTGATGATTTGAGCCAGGATATAAGGCTCCTCGATCGAGTCGATTTTGGTTATTTCGGGCAGGCCCGAGGGGTTGTGCACCTCGAGCACGTCGCCCTGCGTCGTGGTGATTTTATAGGATACGTTCGGGACGGTCGTGATGACGTCCATGTCGAATTCACGGTAGAGGCGTTCCTGGATGATCTCCATGTGCAGTAGTCCGAGAAATCCGCAGCGGAAGCCGAAGCCCAATGCCAGCGAACTTTCGGGTTCGAACGTGAGCGAGGCATCGTTGAGCTGCAACTTTTCGAGCGAAGCCCGCAGGTCTTCGTACTGGTCGGCTTCGACGGGATAGACGCCCGCGAAGACCATCGGTTTCACATCCTCGAAACCGGCGATGGCCTCCGTCGAAGGGTTTTCGACCGATGTGATCGTATCGCCCACCTTGACGTCCGACGAAGT
>OHVZ01000054.1_pt1 | contig 63630 bp, 49 predicted proteins | sample 1579561 | NCBI WGS metagenome assembly OHVZ01 (sample SAMEA3882547, study PRJEB24775) | human gut metagenome | biome: human-associated habitat; feature: intestine environment; material: feces | place: Netherlands | collected 2009/2010
TGTGCTTACAGCGTATAGCTGCTTAGCACATTATTGAATTATTAACGAACTATTGTTAAATTGTTAGTTATGAAAATGCGTATCTGTCATTTTCGGATGCAAAGTTACGAAATAATAAGGTATAAACCGATTGCTTGCAAAGAAAAAGTGGAAAGGTATCATTGGTAATCTTTTGTAAGTGCTTGATAAATAGTATTGTATGGAAAAATAAAAATGTGGCTAAAAGTGGAAATAAATGAAAATGAAGAAAGCGTTGTAGAAATAATGAATGAATAAGAAGGGTGCAAAATACAATTTTTATTCCATCCACTTTCAATGGTATGGAAGATTCTGGAAACCTGTTGATAATGAGACTGTTATTACGTTATTGGGTTGTTTTTGTTCCACTATTCTATTAATGAGGTTAGGAAAACTCGAAAAAACCTATTAAATTTGCAATCGCTAAAATGCCTAAGTGCATTCTACAACTAGCATGAAGCCAACCTTCGTATCAACAACGGAGAAATACTTCGCAACTAACATATATTAATAATGAATAAAATCAATTCTAAACAAACTTTCAAAATATGAAAACAAAAAGTTTATTGCTGGCTTCCGCATTATTAATGTCGGTGTCAACGTTTGCACAGAAGAACATCTTTAAAGGTGTTGTGTTGGATGACCAAGGTGAACCTGTTATCGGTGCCACCATCCAGGTGAAAGGCAACAGGGGAACAGGTACAATTACCGATCTGGATGGTAACTTCTCCATTGAGACAGATGCCAGCCAACCTCTGGTAATTACTTATGTGGGTTATCAGAATGTAGAGGTGAAGCCATCTGCTAATATGCGCATCACCCTGAAACAAGATGATAAAACCCTCGACGAAGTGGTGGTAGTAGGTTATGGTACGCAGAAAAAGAGCGTAGTTACCGCTTCTATTGCCAAGATTGGAGCTGATGAACTGGGAAAAACTCAGCCTGTGCGTGTGGATGCTGCTCTCAAGGGATTGGTATCTGGTGTACAGGTTACTACTGCCGGTGGTCAGCCTGGTGCTGCCAGCAAGATTCGCATACGTGGTACGGGTACCGTGAATAGTGCCGACCCTCTCTACATCGTAGATGGAATGCCTATTGAGGGTGGTATCGACTATTTGAATCCTAGTGATATTCAGAGTATCGAAATCCTGAAAGATGCAGCTTCGGGTGCTGTGTATGGTGCGCGTGCAGCCAATGGTGTAGTTCTTGTTACCACCAAGACTGGTAGTATCGGCAAGACTGTGGTTAAGTATGATTTCTCCATAGGATGGCAGAATCCTTGGCGTAAGCGCAAACTGCTCAATGCCGAGCAATATACTACCCTGATGAAGGAGGCTGCTGCATACGCTGGTGAAAAAGATATCGATAATATCCTGAAGAATATGGGTTCCAGCGATACCAATTGGCAGGATGTGCTCTACAATGATAATGCTCCTGTACAGAATCATCAGTTGAGCATCAGCGGTGCATCAGAGAAGTTTAATTACTATCTCTCTCTGGGTTACTATAAGAGTGAAGGTGTGATAGGTGGAGATTATGGACGTGCCAACTACGAGCGTATGACAATAAGAAGTAACAATACCTATGTTGTCTTCGACCAGAGCAAGGTGCGTAACTGGCTCAAGACGGGTAAGGTGGGTGTTAATCTGGCTTATTCCCGCATCAACAATACCAGTATGAATATCAACGATATTGGCGGTCTTTCTGCCCTTGGTAATGCCATGTTCCTTTCTCCATTGATGAGTGTCTATGCTGAAGATGAGGATGCTCTCAATTCGCAGTATGCTGGAGAAATTGCGAAATATGGTCCTTTGGTAAGAGACAAGAAAACGGGCAGGTTGCTTAATGTGCCAAACAAGAACTTCAATGATCTTTCCAATCCTTTGGGATGGCTCTCTCTGCCTGGAGAAAAGAATAATTCTGATAAGTTCGTTGCTAACTTCTGGGCAGAGCTGGGCATTTGGGATAACCTGAAGTTTAAGACTTCTTATGGCGTTGATCTCAGTTTCTGGGGGACTGACGGATGGACTCTTCCATACTATTTGAATGCTGATCGGCATAATGACAAGTCATCTGTCTGGAGTTCTATGAATCGTGGCAACCGTTGGCAGGTTGAGAATATCCTGACCTATAATAAGCAGTTGGGAGAGCATAATTTCTCGGCTGTAGTTGGACAATCTGCTATCAAATATTCCGGACGTAATATTAGTGGCTCTGCTCAGGATATGATAGCTCTGGATCCTGGCAAGGCAAACCTTGATTTCACCACTGGTATGGCTACCGATGGCAAGCGGGATGTATCGGGTGGATTGTTCAGCCCTCATACCTTGGCTTCTTATTTCGGTCGACTCTCTTATAACTATGCCGAGCGTTATATGGCTCAGTTTACCATTCGCCGTGATGGTTCTTCCAATTTCGGCCCGAACAACAAGTGGGGTACCTTCCCTTCTGTATCATTGGGTTGGAATGTGACGAATGAAAAGTTCATGGAAAAACGTCCTGAGTGGTTTAGCAAGATGAAGCTCCGCCTGAGTTGGGGTAAGAATGGTAACGAGGCTATCGGTGCTTTCCGATATACAGCCAATGTGGCTATAGGCAACAACTATACCTTTGGTGGTGCTGGCAACCAGGTAATCATGGGTGGTAGTAAGCCATCGGGAACTCCTAATGCCGACTTGAAGTGGGAGGAGAGCGAGCAGTATGATGCTGGATTGGATTTCAGCTTCTTCAATAATGCCCTGACGTTCACGGTAGATTGGTTTAAGAAGAAAACCAATGGTATGCTGAAAACCATGAGTGTGCCTTCTTACTTGGGCGAATCAAAGCCTTGGGGTAATGTGGGCGATATGGAGAATAGCGGTATCGAGTTTGAACTGGGATACAAGTTCCGTAAGGGCGATTGGGCTTTCAACATCAACGCCAATGCCAGTTATCTGAAGAACAAGTTGATCAATCTGGGCAATGATACCGGTTATGAAACATCGGACGAGGTTCACCTGATCGGTAATGTGAGCCGTGCAGAAAACGGTCAGCCATATCCTTTCTTCTATGGTTACAAGACGGCTGGTATCTTCCAGAATTAGGCTCAGGTAGATGCTTATGTGAATGATAAGGGAGTGAAATTGCAGCCAAATGCGCAGCCGGGTGATGTAATCTTTGTAGATTATAATGGTGATGGAAAGATTGATGATGCCGATAAGACTAATATCGGTAAGGGTGATCCTGATTGGACTTTCGGTTTCAATCTGGGGGCCAGTTGGAAGATGCTCGACTTCTCTATGTTGTGGGCAGGTTCCTTCGGCAACAAGATCTTCGATACCACTCGCCGTATAGATCTCCGTTATGCCAATCTTCCTGAAGCGTTTATGGGTCGTTGGCACGGTGAGGGCACATCCAATATTATGCCGCGTTTCGCCTGGTCAACAGCCAATGATAATAATAAGGTGTCTGACCTCTACATCAAGAATGGTTCCTATGTTCGTCTGAAGAACATCCAGCTGGGGGTTACCCTGCCGAAGAAATGGACGGAGACGGTATTCATCTCTAATCTCCGTTTCTATGTAGCAGCCGAAAACCTGCTCACTTTTACAAGTTACAAGGGTATGGAACCGGAGATTTACAGTGGTACACAGTCGGGTATCGACCGTGGATTCTATCCGCAGAATCGAACCATCACCGTGGGTGCCAATGTGACATTCTAAATAAATATCATTCAGAATTAAGTAGAACATATTAAAAAGAAACAATGATGAAAGCAAAAAATATATTATTATATAGTGCAATGGCAGGTATGGCATTGTCGTTGTCTTCTTGCGGCGATGATTTCCTAAGCGTAGATCCAGCAAGCAGCTTGCCTATCGATGGTTATTACAACACCAAGGCGCATGTGGATGAGGCGCTTACCGCAGCATACGCTCCTATGGCTTGGTATGATCTCTATAATGGCATGTGTCCTCTCTTCCTGGTATCTGATGCGCAGGGCGATGATATCTATGTGGGTGGTGGCAATACTAACGACCAGACAGAAATTCACTTGGCTTCGCAGTATAAGAGTACCAGTCTGTTGAACTTCAAGGGTGCATGGACAACCAGCTATTCGGGTATCAACCGTTCCAACTGGGTGATCAAGGATGTCGATGAGGCTACAGTGCTTTCTGATGCCGAGAAGGCTACTTATATTGCAGAGGCAAAGACCTTGAAGGCTTTTTATTATCTGCAGCTTTGGAAGTTCTGGGGCAATGTGCCTTATTACGAGAAGAATCTGGAGTCCCCTTATATTGCCGAGCAGCTTTCAGCCAGCGAGGTATATAATAAGGTAATAGCCATGTTGGAAGAGGTTATCAAGAGCAATGCCCTGCCGATGAAGGAAACTGCCGCCCGCAGCGGACATGCTACTCAGGCTTTTGCCGAGATGCTTTTTGCCGATTACGTGATGTATCAGAAGGATGAGAGCCGCTATCAGCAGGCACTCGGTTATATGGAGGATATCATCAATAGCAGGAAGTATAGACTGATGAGCGATTATGCCAGCATCTGGGAACAGAGTGGTGAGTGGTGTGATGAGTCAATCTACGAAATCAACTATTGTGCCAAGGGTAGTAAACGTAGTTGGGGAAGTCCCGATGCGGCTGGTGGTACCGTAGTGCCAACCTTGATTGGTATCGATGGCTTGAGCTATAAGGCTTCTGCTGCCCATCTGGCAGAAAATCCTTCCTACGCTCCTAAACAGGAGCTGAATGGTGGATGGGGCTTCGGCGATGTATCCAAGGAGGTGTATGATCTTTATGAAAAAGATGACATTCGCCGTACTGGTGGAATTGTTAACATGGCTGATTATGCTGCCGATTACAAGGCTCGTACGGGTGATGAGGTAACTTACAATGGCCGTTATCAGAACACGGGTATCTTCCTTTTGAAGTATTTGGGCCGCCATGGTGGTAATGATGGGGCTGTGGGTGAAGTCGACATGGGTTGGGATAACAACCAGCGTATCTATCGTTATTCTGAAACTCTGCTCAATGCCTCTGAGTTGATTCTCCGCACTGGCGGTGATGCAGCCAAGGCACAGGGATATTATAATGAGGTTCGCAATCGAGCTCATGCTTCTGCCCGTACTGTTTCTCTTGATAATCTCTTGGAGGAACGCCGTTTGGAATTTGTTGGCGAGGGCAAGCGTTACTACGACTTGATTCGCTTTGGCAAGGCTGCCGAGGTATTGAAGCCTGGTGGAGGAAAGGTACTCAACAAGGCAAAGACTGCATACGATGTGATTGGTGTACCTGAGCGTATCCAGTGGACGGAAAGCAAGAAATACTTGCCAATCCCTCAGGATGAAATAGAGGCTGCTAAGGGTACTTTAAAGCAGAATGAGTATTAATAGTCTGTTCTCCTAGCAATAAGTTATGTTCGGCACTGCTGAACTTATGTTCAACACTGTTGAACATAGATTTCTTCGTAGTTTAAAAACTTTTATTCATTGTTTTCACAGTAGGTTGACCAGTTGTTGTATAGTCCGTAAAGAGTATAATAATATAGGAACTGGTAGTCATGCGAATCTTCTTGAGGTTCTATCTTCTGAAGATCTACCAAAAGCCTACTGTTCGCACCAACTTATTGATTTTTGCCGTACTTTTACGGCAACAAACAATTTTAAATAAAAAAATATGAAAAAACTATTTTTGCTCGCAAGCCTTCTGTTGGCTTTTGGCATCTCGGCAGATGCCGGAGACATCACTTCTCCTAACGGACAGATCCAGGTGAACTTCACCTTGGATGGCACTGTGCCTACCTATAGTGTGACCTATCAGGGCAAGACCATTATCAAGCCTAGCCGTCTGGGTTATCAGCTCGCCAAGGGCGGTAAGGATGGCAAGGACTTGCTTTCTGATTTTAGCGTCATCGATGAGAAGACTTCCACTTTTGATGAGACTTGGACTCCTGTTTGGGGAGAGAACAAGTCAATCCGCAATCATTATAATGATATGCTGGTAGAGTTGAAGCAGAATTCCACCGACAGTTATATGAACGTTCGCTTCCGTGTCTATGACGATGGAGTAGGATTGCGCTATGAGTTCCCTCAGAAAGGCAGTCTCAACTACTTCACCATCAAGGAAGAGCGTACGGAGTTTGCCATGACCGGTGATCATACAGCCTGGTGGATTCCGGGTGATTACGATACCCAGGAGTATGAATACACCAAGACCCGTCTGTCGGGCATCCGTCCAGCCTTGCATGCTGCCGTCAGCAGCAATCTCTCACAGACAGTCTTTTCTGATACCGGTGTGCAGACCTCACTCCAGTTGAAGACTGATGATGGTATCTACATCAATCTGCATGAGGCTGCTCTGGTGGATTATCCTGCCATGCATCTGAACCTGGATGACAAGACCATGACCTTTACCTCTTGGCTTACCCCTGATGCTCAGGGAATGAAGGGATATATGCAGACTCCGTTCAAGAGCCCTTGGCGTACCATGGTCATTACAAATGATGCCCGCAAGGTATTGTCTTCCAATCTGATTCTCAATCTCAATGAGCCTTGCAAGATCAAGGATACCTCATGGATTCATCCTGTGAAGTACGTGGGTGTTTGGTGGGAGATGATTTCCGGTAAGGGAGAGTGGGCTTATACCCATGATTATCCTACCGTGAAGTTGGATGGAACCGACTATGTACATGCCAAGCCATCGGGCAAGCATTCTGCCAACAATGCCAATGTGCGCCGTTACATCGACTTTGCTGCAGCCCATGGTTTCGATGCTGTCCTGGTAGAAGGATGGAATATCGGTTGGGAAGACTGGAGTGGCTATATGAAGGAAAAGGTATTCGATTTTCTGACTCCATATCCTGATTTCGACATCAAGGCACTCAATGAGTATGCTCATTCCAAGGGTGTGAAGCTCATCATGCATCATGAGACCTCTTCTTCTGTGATGAACTACGAGAAGTATATGGACAGAGCTTACCAGTTGATGAAGGATTATGGCTACGATGCCGTGAAGAGCGGTTATGTGGGCAACATCATTCCTCGTGGCGAGCATCACTACAGTCAGTTGGAAATCAACCACTACCAGCATGCCGTAACCCGTGCTGCCGATTATCACATCATGGTAAATGCCCATGAGGCTGTGCGTCCTACCGGTCTCTGCCGCACTTATCCTAACCTGATTGGCAACGAGAGTGCTCGCGGTACAGAATATCAGGCATTCGGAGGCACCAAACCAGGACATACAGCCATCTTGCCTTTCACCCGTCTGCAGGGTGGTCCGATGGACTATACCCCTGGTATCTTTGAGATGGATTGCGCCAATGGTTCCCATTGCAACTCTACCATCTGCGGTCAGTTGGCACTCTATGTAACCATGTACAGTCCATTGCAGATGGCAGCCGATTTCCCTGAGAATTACGAGAAGCACATGGATGCTTTCCAGTTTATCAAGGATGTGGCTGTAGATTGGGACAAGTCTATCTATCTGGAGGCTGAACCAATGGAGTATATCACCGCAGCCCGTAAGGCAAAGGGCTCTGATAACTGGTTTGTAGGTGGTGTTACGGGTATGAAGGCTCATCAATCTACCGTAAAGCTCGATTTCCTCGACAAGGGTAAGAAGTATGTGGCTACCATCTATCAGGATGCAAAGAATGCTGACTACAAGACCAACCCTCAGGCTTACGTCATCACCAAGAAGACTGTGACCAGCAAGTCTGTCTTGAAGTTGAACTCTGTTGCAGGTGGTGGATTCGCAATTAGCATTCTTGCACAATAAAATGCAGAATTTTGAGTTATTATGATAGAGTTTTTCTTGAATTAATAATGATGCTCATGAAAAGAATGAATAAAATGCTGTTGGTTGCTGCCTTGGCGGCAACCACACTTTCTGCTCAGGCAGAACAGAAGAAGGGACCGGCTTGGTTGAGTGATGCACTTTTCTATCAGATTTATCCATCTTCCTATATGGATACTGATGGCAATGGTATTGGCGATCTGCCGGGTATCACTTCCAAGTTGGATTACATCAAGTCGCTGGGTGTGAATGCCCTCTGGCTCAATCCGATCTTTGAGTCGGGATGGTTTGATGGTGGCTATGATGTCATCGACTTTTACAAGGTGGATCCTGGATTCGGTACCAATACCGACTTGGTTACATTGGTCAATGAGGCCCATAAGCGTGGCATGAAGGTTTGTCTCGACTTGGTGGCAGGACATTCCAGCACCAAGTGTGCCTGGTTTAAGGAGTCTTCCGAGAAAGATCCTAACCAGCGTTACAGCGACTATTATATCTGGATGAATGATATCCCTGAGAGCGAGAAGAAAGAAATCGAAGCCCGTCATCAGGAGGCAAGTCCGGAGTCTAGTACCCGAGGCAGATATGTGGAGGCGAATGCTCCTCGTGCCAAGTATTATGAGAAGAATTTCTTCGAGTGCCAGCCTGCCTTGAACTATGGTTTTGCTCATCCAGACCCAAGTCATCCTTGGGAGCAGGGTGTAGATGCTCCTGGACCACAGGCTGTTCGCAGGGAGATACGTAACATTATGGCTTTCTGGTTTGATAAGGGCGTAGATGGATTCCGAGTAGATATGGCGTCATCGCTCATCAAGAACGACCCCGACAAGAAGGAGGTTTCCAAGCTCTGGAATGAGATGCGTGTCTGGAAGGACAAGAACTATCCTGAGACCGTCCTGATTTCAGAATGGGCTAATCCGCAGCAAGCCATCCCTGCCGGTTTCAACATCGATTTCTACATCCATTTCGGTCTCAAGGGCTATGCTTCTCTGTTCTTCGACCGCAAGACTCCTTGGGGCAAGTGGGAGCAGAGCTACCAGAACTGCTATTTCGACAAGCAGGGCAAGGGTTCGCTCAAGGAGTTTAGCGAGAACTATACCAAGGCATACAATGCCACCAAGAATCTCGGCTACATCGCTGTTCCATCTGCCAACCACGATTACCAGCGTCCTAACATTGGTACCCGCAACACTCCAGACCAGCTGAAGGTGGCGATGACCTTCTTCCTCACCATGCCTGGTATTCCATTTATCTATTATGGTGATGAGATTGGAATGAAGTATCAGATGAATCTCCCTAACAAGGAGGGTAGCAATGAGCGCTCTGGTACCCGTACTCCGATGCAGTGGACCAAGGGCAAGAATGCCGGATTCTCTACGAGTGCACCCGATAAGCTCTATTTCCCTGTAGATACGGAAAATGGAAAGTTGACCGTTGAAGCTCAGCAGGGAGATCAGAATTCTCTGTTGTCATATACCCGTAAGCTGACCGCTTTGCGTCATTCTGCAAAGGCTCTTGACAATGAGGGCGATTGGAAGCTTCTGAACCAGAAGGGTCAGGAATATCCGATGGTATATGAGCGCACTTTGGGTGAGGAGAAGTATGTTGTTGTCGTGAATCCTGGTGCCAAGGCTGCCTCTCTCAATATCAGCTCCGTAGGTGGTAAGACTGTTTCTGTTCTTTCCACAGGAAAGGTTGGGTATAAATCAGGAAAAAAGACTGATGTGATTAAAGCTTCAGGCATAAGTGCCGCCATATTCAAGGTGGAAAGATAGTTTATGAGAAGGAACGTTTATCTGAAGGAGAAAACGTTCCTTCTCTTACTTTTATTGCAAGCGATATCTATAAAATTGCCTTCAATTCTTATTTTTGTTGCTTTTCTCTTTCCTATTTCGGAGTTTTGCAGTACTTTTGTACCGTAATAGGAAAAAAGATAAGTAAGATGAATAGACGAAAAATGAAAGTTGGGTCAATGAAGGCGTTGAAGGCTTCAATTCTTGTGGTAGCTTTTACCATAGGAGTGCTTTCTCCTGCCATCGCCCAGAACAAACAGAACAGGAAGCCTCGAAAGAAGCTGAAGGAACTGCTGATGATGGCTGATAGCCTGCGACTCCAGTTGCGGCAATCTGCTGATAGGGGACGTATGCTCCAATGGGGCGACTCTCTTCTCATGGCAGAATTGGGTAAGAGCAAGATGAGCGAGAAGAAAAAGCAAAGGTTCATGAAGCATTATGCCAAGATTCAAAGACGATTGAGCCTCTACGACCGCCAATTGTTCAGAGGAGATTCCCTGCTGGCGGCCAATTATTACAAGATAAAGTATGATACCGCCTACATCTCCCGTCCTCATGCCCGATGGACCATCAAACTGAGAGGCAATCTTTCGGGGGCTGATTTGGAAACTACGGCGAAGACAGATGGAACGGAAACGCATACCAAGGTGATGGCAGACTGCCGTGGAACCCTCTCCATGGCTGTGGCTTATCGTGGCTTGGGACTTGGCTTGGCGGTGAACCCAGCCAAGTTGGCTGGCAAGAACCAGGACTTTGAGTTCAACCTCAACTCCTACAGCAACCGCTATGGCTTCGATGTGGTCTATCTCTCGTCCAAGACATTCCATGGTCATCAGAAAGTGGGTTCCAGCGAGATTGATGTCCATAAGGGTGATATCTCGCAGAAGGCTCTGAATCTCAATTTTTATTATGCCTTCAATTATCGCAAGTTCTCCTTTCCGGCAGCCTTCAGCCAGAGCTACATACAGAAACGAAGCGCCGGAAGTTGGATGATAGGCGCCAGTTTTGATGGTTCCAAGACGAAGGTGAAGGGTATGACCATCCGCCTTAACGAGTTGGCACTCGGTGCAGGCTATGGATATAACCTCGTTCCATCCTCTCATCTGCTGTTCTATCTGTCAGCTTTGCCAACCATCACGGTATATTCTCATGACTATACCAAGATGAGAGTAGAAGCTGAAGAGGGGAGTAGTGAAACTGAGGTTCCAACCGTTCGTAACAGCATGAAATATCATTTCCCGTCTGCAATCATTACGGGTCGAGGAGCAGCCGTCTATTCCTGGCGCAACAAGTTTGCCGGTGCCACTGCGGTTTATAATTTCTCTGTAGCAGGAGATGAGGATCACCTGCAGGTGAAGAGAAACAAATGGCGAGTAAGAATGTTCTTCGGATTCAGGTTCTAGGTTCGGTCTTCACAAAGTGGATGTAAAAACTGTTAGGGCAAAAGTACTAAAAAGAAATGGAAGGCAACTTGAAGCGGTATTTTTGATGTTTTTATACAAAAGCCGTTAAAGGTAATTAAATTATGGGGATATTAGGTTCTTATTCTGATGAAAATGCTTAATTTTGCAACCCGAGAAAAGGAAGGTGTAAAAAAATAGGTATGAAACGTTCGCTCAACATATTGATGGCTTTGATGCTCTCGCTCATGGTGGTTTACCTGAGCGTGGGTACTACCGTCATGCACTGCCTTCGCTATGATAAGGTGATGGTGGGTACGGTGGCTGGCTGTTGCGTGAAACGTTGCATGGACCATGACTGCTGCCGAGGTAAGCTGGGCGCACAGGTGAACAAGCATTGTATGGATGTGAAGCAGGTGAAGCTATCGCCTACGGTCTCTATCCAACACTTTGATTTCGATGCTGCACCCGTGTTTGCAGGCATCGTGCCAGCTCTATGGCAGACGTTGCCCCGTCCTGTTATCTGTAGTATTCAGAAGGCAAGATATTGGAATCAGAACGTTCCGCATTCGCCTCCAAGGGCTTATCTTGCCCTCCTTAACACCCTGATTATTTGATTTTTTCCCTATTTGCAAATAGGTTGTAAAAGATTTTTTTGTACTTTTGCAACCAAGATTGTCGTATGCCTATCCCTATCCCTATCAGTAAAAACTTAGGGTTGCATACATATATATAATGTAAATAAGGAAAGAAACAATGAAGAAAACAATACCAGTGATTGGCATGGCATGCTCAGTATGCTCTGCCAATGTGGAGCGCAAGCTCAACTCCCTTGAGGGCATAAATTCTGCCACGGTTTCCCTGGCAGGACGCACCGCCCTTGTAGATTATGACCCAGAGAAGATTACTCTCGAAGATATGAAACGAGAGATTTCCAATGCAGGCTATGACCTCGTCATCGAGGCCGACCGTAGTGCTGAGGAAATCAATCGCCGTGAATTTACTCTCTTGAAGCGCAAGACCCTTCTGTCTTGGCTCTTCGCTATTCTCGTGATGGCGTTCTCCATGGGCTGGGTATCGCTCGGCATGGAGAATACCACCTCTATGGGCGATGGCATGATGATGGATAGCCACACCTCGGCTTTCAACAACCAGATATCCTTGATTCTCACCCTCTTGAACATGGTATATTGCGGTCGCATGTTCTATGTCTCGGCATGGAAACAACTCAAGCATCGTACCGCCAACATGGATTCGCTCGTGGCTCTGAGTACCCTCATCGCTTTTCTCTTCAGTACCTTCAATACCTTCTTCGGAGAAATGGTATGGGGCGCGAGGGGCATCGAATGGCATACCTACTTCGATGCCTCGGTGATGATCATTACCTTCGTCTTGACAGGAAGATGCCTGGAAGAGAAAGCGAAGGATGGCACGGCGTCAAGCATCAAGCAGTTGATGGGCTTGCAACCGAAGACCGCCCGACTGGTTACCAGTGAGAAGTTGGAGGAGGTGCCAATCTCCACTATCCAACGTGGTGATGTCATCGAGGTACGTGCAGGAGAAAAGATTCCGGTGGATGGCGTGGTAACCCAAGCCGAAAGCTTTATGACCGCTGATGCGGCATACGTGGACGAGGCGATGATTACAGGTGAGCCTATGCCTGTGGCAAAGCGAGTGGGCGATGAGGTCTTGTCCGGCACGATTCCTAGCCAAGGCAAACTCCGTCTGAGAGCCAAGCAGATAGGTGAGAACACCACCCTGGCACATATCATCAAGATGGTGCAGGAGGCACAGGGAAGCAAGGCTCCAGTACAGCGCATCGTGGATAAGGCGGCATTGGTGTTTGTACCGGTGGTGACAGGCATCGCCTTGATTACGTTCCTGGCTTGGTGGATAATCGGTGGCAATGCCTATCTGCCTCAGGCTATCCTGAGTGCCGTGGCGGTATTGGTTATTGCCTGTCCTTGTGCTATGGGGTTGGCGACACCTACTGCCTTGATGGTGGGAATAGGAAAGGCGGCGCAGAAGCAAATCCTCATTAAGGATGCTGCCGCCCTCGAAAATCTCCGTAAGGTGAATGCCCTCGTCATCGACAAGACGGGCACACTTACCATTCCTAATCAGAATGTAGATTTTACGAAAGGGGATGGATTGGATGATTTAGAGTCTCGTGAAACCCTCAAGCCTCATGCTTCCGAGGCAATGAAACTGTTGAAAGAGGAAGGTATCGAGGTGTATATGATGAGTGGCGACCGGGAAGAGGCGGCTCGCTATTGGGCAGACAAGGCTGGTATCGGGCATTATCAGAGCAAGGTAAAGCCTGATGACAAGCAAGCCTTGGTCAAGAAACTCCAGGCGGAGGGTAAGCATGTGATGATGATAGGCGATGGCATCAACGATACCCAGGCCTTGGCTCTTGCCGATGTCAGTATGGCGATAGGCAAGGGAACGGATGTGGCGATGGATGTGGCACAGGTTACGCTGATGGGCGATGACCTGATGGCGATACCTGATGCCGTGAAACTCAGCAGAAAGACGGTGAGCATGATTTGGCAGAACCTCTTCTGGGCATTCATCTACAACCTCATCTGCATCCCTTTGGCGGCAGGTGTCCTGTATCTCTTCGGTATCAACTTCCAGATTACGCCGATGGGGGCAAGTGCCTTGATGGCATGCTCAAGCGTAAGTGTCGTTCTTAATTCGTTAAGGCTCAAATTCATTAAGTAAAGATTAGGATAACATAATAAAAAGGTATAATATAATGTATTCAGGATATATATTGACGGGTGCCCTCTTGATGCTGGCACTCAAGGGATATTCCCAAACAGATACCGCCTCGCTGGATTCAGTCTTCAAGGATGAGGAACTGAAGGAGGTGAAGGTGGTGGCTCGCAAGGCGGGCACTTCCCGATTGGCAGGTGCTGTGAATGGCATCGCCGTGAACAAGGATGAACTCTTCAAGGCGGCTTGTTGCAACCTGGGCGAGAGTTTCACGACCAACCCATCGGTGGATGTGGCTTACAATGATGCCACGACAGGAGCAAGACAAATCAAACTCCTCGGCCTTTCGGGCACTTACGTACAGATGCTCACCGAGAATCTCCCTAATTTCCGTGGTGCTGCCATCCCTTACGCCCTCGGCTATGTGCCGGGTCCTTGGATGAAGGGCATTCAGGTATCAAAGGGAAGCGCTTCGGTGAAGAACGGATATGAGTCTATCACAGGACAAATCAACGTGGATTATCTACAGCCAGAGGATGAGCAACAGGTGGAGGTGAACCTCTTTGGTGATTCCAAGAGCCGAATCGAGGCAAACGCCGATGCTAATGTGCATCTCTCGGATAAGTGGGCTACGGAGATATTGTTGCATCATGAGAATATCCTCCAAAACCACGATGACAATGGTGATGGTTTCTATGATATGCCAGGCAGGGAACAATATAATGTGCAAAACCGTTGGGTGTATAAAGACAAGAACTACATCTTCCATGGTGGACTTGGGGCTTTGAAGGAGATTCGTACCAGCGGGCAGGATGAGGAGCATGTTCATAGTGATGAAATTTACAGAATCAAGCTCCATACCAACCGTTATGAGGGTTATATGAAACATGCCTTCATCCTCGATCACGAGCATGGTACCAATATTGCCTTCATGTCCTCGGCTTCGATGCACCAGCTCGATGCCCAGTATGGCAATAAGTTCTACGACCTCAATGAGAAGAATCTCTATGGCTCGCTGATGTTTGAGACCAATTTCTCTACTCAGCACAACCTGTCGTTGGGTTTGAGCGTTAACCATGATTACCTGGGACAGCGTGCCAATGTGAATGTTACTCCAAGACCGATAGTAGGGTTAGAAGGGGCTCCTTACCTTTTGTCGGAGATGCAGAGAATAAACGAGAAGGAGACGACTCCTGGAGCCTATGCTCAATATACCTATACGCTTGGTACTAAGTTGACGGCGATGGCTGGCGTTCGCATCGACCACAGTTCTATTTATGGCAATTTCTTCACCCCTCGCTTCCACGTGAAGTATTCGCCTATCGATGCCATCAGCATCCGCTTGTCGGCAGGCAAGGGCTATCGTACGGTATTTGGCTTGGCAGAGTACAACTATCTCTTGGCGAGCGGCAGGAAGTTTCAGATTACGGGGGATGGACTTAAGCAAGAGGAGGCTTGGAACTATGGTGTGAGTACCGCTTTCTACATCCCGATGTTTGGCAAGACCTTGAAGCTCAATGCCGAGTATTACTATACCGACTTCAAAAATCAGGCAGTAGTGGATTATGAAAGCGACAAGGACCTTATCGCCATCTACAATTTGATAGGCAAGTCTTATTCGCATACCTTCCAGATAGATGCCTCTTATCCATTGCTGAAAGGCTTGGAGATAACGGCGGCTTATCGTCTGAACGATGTGAAGTGTACCTACGATTACGGCAAGAGTTTGATGGAGAAGCCATTGACCAGCAAGTATAAGGCACTTTTCACGGCATCTTATAAGACTCCACTTGGACTTTGGCAATTTGATGCCACCATGCAGTTGAATGGTGGAGGTAGGAATCCTGAGCCTTACCAGATGGCGGATGGAAGCCAGTCATGGTCTCCTCGTTTCCATAGCTTTGAGCAAGTGAGTGCGCAGGTTACGAGATGGTTCCGTCATTGGAGCATCTATGTGGGAGGCGAGAACCTGACAGGTTTTAAGCAGAAAACTCCTATCTATGGTGCCAGCAACCCATGGGGAAGCGATTTCGAGCCGACCCTGGTTTGGGGACCTGTAGAGGGCAGAATGTTCTACGCAGGAGTGAGAGTACACTTTTAAGGGAGAATGTTAAATGTTGAATGTTAAATGTTGAATTATTAAAGCAAATAGAAAAGTTATGAAGAAGATTTTAGTAATGTTCACAATGATGATGGTGGCAATGGTAACCTTTGCCAAGGACATCAAGACCGTAGTGTTCACCACAACCCCACAGATGCACTGTGCGGCTTGTGAGAATAAGATCAAGAGCAACCTTCGCTTTGAGAAGGGTATCAAGAGCATTGAGACCTCTGTGCCAAACCAGACCGTCACAGTACAGTACAATGCCGACAAGACAACCCCCGAGAAACTCCAGAAGGGTTTTGAGAAGTTTGGCTATAAGGCTCGCATCCTGAAAGATGGCGAGAAGGTAGAGAAGAACACCGAGGAGAAGTGTGACTTGATGTAATTCCAGATGCTAATTTGATAGAAGCTGCACCATTGGCACGCAGGAATTCCTGCGTGCTATATGGTGCTTATCATAAACCATTTATATTCCTTCAGTCAGGAACTTGCGAAGATTCAGGTGCGTGATGCCGTTATCATCATTTTTGGTGAGCAGAGGAGTCATGGAGATAACGTACTTCGGATAGTTGTCTTTGATGGAACGGAGATTGCCAAACTCCCGCTCTCTGGTTGCATCGTCGGCTATGATGTAGGAAGCTTGCACGTAGATGCGTTCGCCGCCTGGTTTGGTGCATACAAAGTCGATTTCTCCCGCTTGCAGTTGTCCTACATATACTTGATAGCCCAAGCGTATGAGGTTCTGATAGATGATATTCTCTATCACTTTCTCAAAGTCTCCTTCACGTGTTCCCCCGGCAATGGCATTTCTAATGCCGTTGTCTTCGAAATAAAACTTATCGTTTGTTTCAAAGATACGTTTGCCGTGGATGTCATAGCGGTTCACCTTGTGCAGGATATAGGCTTCGCAAAAGAAGGAAATGTAATTGATGATAGCCGTTGACGTTATTGATTCGCCTTGTGATTTCATATATTTGGCGATGCTGTTGGCGGAAATCAACTTACCGGTGTTGTCAGCGAGGAAACGTACTAAATTCTCTAAGAATGGCACGTTTCTTATCTGGTTGCGCATGATGACATCCTTGAGCAATACGGTATGGTAAATATCCATCTGATATTCACGTGCATCATCCTCTTCCAGTCCTATCTTTGCCAAACCAGGTAGACCACCATACTGAATGTACAGAGCAAGTGCTTCGTCATTATCTGATAGTTGGTGAAATTCCAAAAACTCGTTATAGCTCAGCGACTGTATATAGATTTCTTTATATCTACCACCGATAAGTGTGCTCAGTTCATTGCTCAGCATACGGGCATTGCTACCGGTGATGATGATGTCTGTGTTCGGTTCTGTGCGATAACTTCGGATGGAACGTTCAAAATCCTTGATGTCTTGTATCTCATCGATAAGGATATAATTATGTTTATCTGATAAAAAGTGCTCTCCAATATAATCGTTCAGATCCTGATAGGTCTGAATGTTATCAAACTCTCTTTTCTCCTTATCTATATAGATGATATTGTTGCCGTCATCTGCCTTCTTACGGTTACGAATCATCTTCATCATGCAGCTTTTACCTACACGACGTTGACCTACTAACACGATGATGGTCTCCTTTCCAAGATACTTTTCTATCTTGTCGATATATGATTGACGAATAATAGTTGCCATATTTTTATCTTTTATAAATGAAATTTTCTGCAAATATACGATTTTTATCTTTTATAATGGATAAAAAACTAGAATATTTTGCTTTTATCTTTTATAAAAGATAAAAAATGGCGTTTTATTATCGTTTTATGATAATTATTAAGTGATTATTTATCTTCCTTCAGATACCAGTCTTTGATGTATCCGGAATAATGCTTGGCAAACTCCTCGGCTTGTCCGGGAGCGCAGGCCTTTACCTTCTTGGCTGGAATACCCGCCCAAATCTCATGTGCAGGAACCTTTGTGCCATGGGTAACCACTGCGCCTGCAGCAATGATAGCCCCTTCGCCAATGTCTGCCTTGTCAAGCACGGTGGCATTCATGCCGATGAGTGCACCTTTTCTAACTGTCGCTCCGTGAACGATGGCACCATGTCCTACAGATACATCATCCTCCAGAATGCAAGGCATTGTACCTGTTTGATGAATGCAGGCGCAATCCTGCACATTTGCTCTGTTTCCACATCTGATAGCATCCACGTCAGAGCGCAATACCGCACTATACCAGATGCTGCAGTCATCGCCAAGAATACAGTCGCCGGTTAGCACTGCGTTCTCAGCGATAAAACAATTTTTTCCCCATTGAGGAGTCTTTCCTTCTACTGTCTTTATGATAGCCATATTGAATATGTATTTGAATTTAGGTGCAAAGGTAATAAAAAATATTGGAATCATGCGCAGGTTCCGCATAAAAATAGGCATGCTACTTCAAGAATTTATTCTGTAAATGACTGCTTCTTGTGATAGGCGATAATAATTTATCGTATGAAAAAAGTCCTTTCACAAAAGTATTTTTGTTTCAGAGAAACAGGGAGTTAAGTGTGAAAGGATTTCTTCTGGATGGTACTACCTTCCTGCATCTCTCGCTTGCAATGGGGATGGAAAACGATGATGATAGGGAAAATGTGTCTATTGAAGAAGGCGAAAAGATACTCTTTTCGTATCGTTTGACTCGGGTCATCCATATAGCTGACTCTGGTCATCTATATGGATGACGGGAGTGGTCTATATGGATGACCAGAGTCATCCGATTGGAAGAACGTGTATTTCCTCCTTCTCTTCCACATTCCTTCTCCCTTTGGCAAGCGTTCTTTCTCCCCATTGAATCTGTTCCTTCACTCTCTGGTCTTAGTTCCATCTCTTACTTCTGTTGCAAGCGATGTAAAGCGATATAGATAAAAATGCCTTCATACTTAAGTATCTGTATATCAGAGTATTGAAGGCGTTGTGAAAGGAAAAAAGATTTATTTCATGTAATTCTTCAGCCGCAAATCGAAGAACTTGTCATATACCACGTAGGCATCATCCTGCTGGGTGATGAAATCCTTCTCCAGCAATCCCTTCAGGGCGGAATTTACTGAGCTTGGCGACGGGAGATGATATTTTCCACGCGGTCGCAGAAGTATTCCGGACCGGCGTAACCATTTGTGACAAAAGGATTCTTCATTACCATATCTATACCTTATTATATATTCTATGGCTGCAAAGATACAACTTTTATTCCGATTATCATAAAGTGATTATCATAAAATGATAATGAAATAAGGAATTTTATCTTTATCGTGGATAAAAGCCGGAAATTAACTGCTTTTATGATAGCAGCTTATCCAATAACGAGAACAGTTCTTCTTCTGTTTGATAAGGATAAATATCGAAGTAGGGATTTCCTGTGAGCATGGCTGAAAGCTGAGTCTTGCTCTTGTCATAGAAGATGTGACAAGGAATTCCTCTACTCTCAGCATAGGCCAGTTCGTAGCCCACGCCTAGTGAAGGATTGCTGCACTCTGCTACTACCAAATCGCTCTCTCGGAGCCATGCTGTATCCTGGTTATAGATTTCAGCATCGCTGATTCTGCCTTTTTCCTTGAGGTTTAGATTAGCCTGACCGATATGCTCGGTCAGTACGATGTCTGTCATCTGCATGTGTTCAATCATCTTTCTATAGAGATCGGCAAAGTCACGACCTCCACGAATGGAACCTGCAAAATATATTTTCTTTTTCATCATTCTTGAAACTTAAAAAAAACTTTTCTATGTGAAAATGTTTGTTGTAACTATTTATCCTTTTCCCATTGAGGATTCTTTTCCTCTACAGTCTTTATAATAGTCATATTATACAGATATTACAATATAGCTGCAACTTTGCGAATCTGCTTAAGTTTTTCTACCAAAGCATTATCTTTTCGAGCAGTATGCATATTGTATTTCATCTGCAATTTTAGGAGAGAATCTGCAGGAATATCTAGTGCAGCCTCAAACATCAGAGCAGATGTTGTGGTAACGGGACGTTTGCCATTCAGTATTTCGTTGAGTACGGAATATCCCATACCGATACTTTCCGAAAACTTTCTTTGCGAAATGCCACGTTCTTCTAATTCATCTTTCAAAACCTCACCTGGGTGAGTTGGGTAAAACCCATCAAAGGTTGTTTCCATTATATATATGTTTTATTGATTGCAAAGATAATACTTTATATTTAGTATTCGCTATTTTTGCGAATGTTTTATGGGTTTTTATCATTATATGCAATGATTTTCTGCAAAAAGTTTGGCGAATAGTTGGATTTTTACTATATTTGCAATCATAAAAATAGATTTTGATTATGACAGCTAGAGACGATCGGGAAAGGGAAAAATCGATAAGAGAAACTATTGGTAAGTTTTTCTTTGATTTGGCAAAAACTACTTTCTAGGTGTTGGTGTTATTTCGACAGTTTTATTAGCTGTTATTGGGTACTATATTTTAAAACATAAATAATATGGAAGGATTAATTATAATTTTGGGCGGTGTCGCTGTTTGCGCAGCCTTGTTTTTGCTTTGGATGATGAAGACTAAAGTTGGTCAGAAATGGGTGAAGGAGTTATAAAGTTATAGATGATAAATGCTTCAAAAGAAAAGCATTTATCATCTATGTATAACTATTCAAAGCTATCGAGAATGGCGAATTGAATCGTGAACACGGTATGGAATGGGATGCTGAAGATATGAAGGTTCATCAGCAAAAGATGCTTGATATGATCATAAAAAGATAATGGATAGGAATAACAGAAAAAGGGTTGCAATCCTCGGAAAGATGGATTGCAACCCTTTATACCTTATTAGATATATGATAGAGCTATGATAACTCTATCATATATTCATTTGTGGAAGCTGATTACAGCTGAGCCAACTCTACAACCTTATCTACTGCAGCACTCAAACCGTCCTTGTTCTTACCGCCAGCCTGAGCATAGTGAGGCTGACCGCCACCGCCACCCTGAATCAACTTGGCAGCTTCGCGAATCATCTTACCAGCGTTCAAACCGTGATCCTTAACCATATCATCGCTGAACATCACGCAGAGCATAGGCTTATCGTTGTGGTAAGAACCTACCACGCAGATCATGTTCTCTGGCAATGCCTCGCGAACCTTGAATACCAAATCCTTGGCAGCTGCTGGCTCCATTGGCAATACGGCTGTAACAACCTTCACGCCGTTGATTTCTCTTGCATTCTCTACAAGCTTATCCTTGGCACGCTCCACAGCCTGAGCCTGGAACTTCTCAACATCCTTCTTCAAGGCATCGTGCTCGTCGATGTACTTTCTGATGACACCCTCGAGATCCTTGGCATTATTGAACAAGCCCTTCAAGGCTACGATGGTATCCTGCAAGCCGTAGATAGCTTCCTCGCAAGCCTTGCCTGTCAAAGCCTCGATACGGCGGATGCCGGCTGCTACACTGCTCTCAGAGATAATCTTGAAGAAACCAATCTTACCAGTGCTCTTGGCGTGAATACCACCACAGAACTCAGCAGATGGACCGAAGCGAACCACGCGAACCTTGTCGCCATACTTCTCGCCGAAGAGGGCGATAGCGCCAAGCTCCTTAGCCTCCTCGATAGGAGTATCGCGGTGCTCATCCAGTGGATAGTCGGCACGGATCATCTCGTTTACCATGCGCTCTACCTTGCGGAGCTCCTCGTCTGTTACCTTCTGGAAGTGAGAGAAGTCGAAACGCAGGGTATCCTTATCTACATAAGAACCCTTCTGCTCTACGTGGTCGCCCAAAACCTGCTTCAGGCAGTAGTCGAGCAAGTGGGTAGCTGTATGGTTGGCTGCGCTTCCCTCGCGGCTCTCGATATCTACGCAAGCCATGAAATCAGCGTTTACATCCTTTGGCAATTCCTTTACGATGTGGATGCTCTGGTTGTTCTCGCGCTTGGTGTCGATAACCTGGATAGTCTCATCCTCGCTAACGAGCACACCCTTGTCGCCAACCTGTCCACCCATCTCACCATAGAATGGAGTGTTGTCGAGTACCAGCTCATAGAAGGTGTTCTTCTTCTGAGTCACCTTGCGGTAGCGCAGGATATGGCACTCATATTCTGTATAGTCGTAACCCACGAAGTTCTGGTCGCCTTCCTTCAAAACCTCCCAGTCGCCGTTCTCTACGGCTGCAGCATTGCGGGCACGCTCTTTCTGCTTCTTCATCTCCTCGTCGAAGCCTGCAGCATCTACGGTGTAACCATTCTCACGGCAGATCAACTCTGTAAGGTCGAGAGGGAAACCGTATGTATCGAAGAGGCGGAATGCGCTTACGCCGTCGAGCTGAGTCTCGCCATGAGCTTTGAGCTCGTCCATATCACCATTGAGGAGGTTGATACCCTTCTCCAAGGTGCGGAGGAATGAATCCTCTTCCTCTTTCATCACGCGGGTGATGAGCTCCTGCTGAGCTGGCAACTCTGGGAAGGCTGCACCCATCTGCTCTACCAATACATTGACGAGCTTGTACATGAATGCCTGCTTCTGACCGAGGAATGTGTAAGCGTAACGTACGGCACGGCGCAAGATACGGCGGATTACGTAACCAGCCTTGGCATTGCTTGGCAACTGGCCGTCGGCGATAGAGAAGGCTACGGCACGGAGGTGGTCGGCGCAAACACGCATAGCGATGTCGATCTTCTCCTGCTCATCCTTACCCTCACCATTCTCACCTGTAGGAGTAGTGAAGCCATACTTCTTGCCAGAGATAGCCTCGATATCCTTGATGATTGGCTGGAAGATATCTGTATCATAGTTAGAGTGCTTGTCCTGCAACATGCGAACCAAGCGCTCGAAGCCCATACCTGTATCGATAACGTGCATTGGGAGTGGTTCGAGAGAACCATCAGCCTTGCGGTTGTACTGCATGAACACGATGTTCCAGATTTCGATGACCTGAGGGTTATCCTTGTTTACCAACTCATGGCCTGGTACCTTAGCCTTCTCCTCTGGAGTACGTGAATCCACGTGAATCTCTGAGCAAGGACCGCAAGGACCTGTATCGCCCATCTCCCAGAAGTTGTCGTGCTTGTTACCATTGATGATGTGGTCGGCTGGCACGTGCTTAGCCCAGTAACCTGCTGCCTCGTTGTCGCGTTCCAGACCTTCCTCCTTGCAGCCCTCGAACACGGTAACATAGAGGTCGGCAGGGTTGAGCTTCAAAATACCAGTCAGATACTCCCAAGCCATATCGATGGCGCCCTCCTTAAAGTAGTCGCCAAAGCTCCAGTTACCGAGCATCTCGAACATGGTGTGGTGGTAAGTGTCATGACCTACCTCTTCGAGGTCATTGTGCTTACCGCTTACACGGAGACATTTCTGAGTATCAACACGACGAACATCCTTGCCTGGGTCCTTTGTACCGAGGATGATGTCTTTCCACTGGTTCATACCAGCGTTTGTAAACATCAGCGTTGGGTCATCCTTGATAACCATTGGTGCTGATGGAACAATTTTGTGGCCCTTACCTTCGAAGAATTTCTTGAAGGATTCGCGCACTTCATTAGCTGTCATCATATTATCTTTTATATTAATCTTTTTTAATTCTCAAATGTTGTTTCAGAGGCTGTATTTCTCCTCTGTTTTGATTATTTTTTGCCCTTAAGGGCATTTTCTTCCGAAAAACTTTGCAAAGATAAGAAGAATTGCTTAATTTTGCAACAAAATTAATTATTTTTGAAATTAAAGTTTGGAAAAATGGCTTTAAATACAGATAAAAACGTAAAATTGTACTATTCCATCAAGGAAGTGGCTGAGGAAGTGGGTGTAACGGAGTCAACTCTCCGTTATTGGGAAAAGGAGTTTCCTTTCCTCAGACCTAAGGTGGGCGTGAACAAGGTGCGTCAATATTCTGACAAGGATATTGAGCAGGTGAAACTCATCTATAACCTGATCAAGGTGAAGGGATTCAAGATTGCTGCGGCACGTAAGTATCTGAGTCAAAACAGAACGGGTGCCGAGAAATCGTCTGACGTTCTCGACACCCTTATTTCTGTAAGAGATCAGCTCAAGGAGCTCAAGAAACAGCTCGACGGACTGGTTTAATACTTTGAACTTTGAGGTTTGAACTTTGAACTTTATGATCAGTAAAAAAGGGTAGGAAGGCTTACCAGCATTCTTCGCCGAAGACCTCGGCGATGGTAATCTTGCTGGCCTCTTTCTTGCTGAGCTGATGGCTCCAGGCTACTCTGCCCTTGGTGGATGCACCTGGACCATAGTTCTTGTATTCGCTGTACTCGGCAGTTTCTTCATTCTTCGGGTTGCGCCAGTTGTCCCAACCTGCAGGTGTGATGTGACTGCCCATCTCGCAATTCATGAAAAGGGTCTTGGCGTATGGGCGCCAAGGACGACCCAGATATACCTTGTCAACACCCGCATCAGCTGTCAGCTTGCACTTGTTGAAGACATAACCGTATTTCTGACCAGCAGGGCTTGATGCGGCTGTGATGTAACTGTTTGCCTTGCTGTGAATCTCACAATTCTCAAACCATGCCAAGCTAGGACCGAAGATGAAATCGGTGGTTCCCTCGATGTAGCAGTCGTAGAAGGCGATGCGGGAGCCTGCCTTGCCAGTATAAACGGTATCCTGATTACCCAGAAGACGGCAGTTCTGTACCAGCACATGGTCGCCCTCGATGTGGAGTGAAACAGCCTGTCCCAGTTTGGCGGCATTATTTTCGATGGTGATGTTCTTCAGTGTGATGTAGCTACCTTCTACCTTGAGGGTATAGGTGCGGAAGGTTCCCATCTTCTTGCCTTTGGCAGATGCATCTGAGTCGAGTCCGCCGATAGGCATCAGAATATTGGCATGGTCATCCCAGGTGATGATGGTCTGGTCGCGGTCTTCTCCGCAGATCGTGATGTTGGTGAGCCATGATGGGATGATGAGTTTCTCCTTATACACGCCCTTTTTCACATAGATTACCTTGGTGTATTCCATAAAGGCACGGCATACCTGGATGGCTTCATCGATGGTGCGGAATTCGCCCGTGCCATCTCGCGAAACAACCAGTGTATCAGGATTATCGTACTTGTTGGCTGCAGCCAGAGGCAGCATAGCCAACATCATCAGGAATGATAAAAAAAGCTTTTTCATTGTTTTGTTTGTTTTTGTTTTAATGATTGTAGTTTATTCGTTTTGATGAAAATCAGGAGCCGGAAGTAGCAGGCTTCCAGCTCCTGATCTCAGATGATATCATCTTTGTTCTTTTCAGCTGATGATATCATCCCTGTTCTTTTCTGATTACAAGATTCTCTGCACTTCCTGCAGATCCTCAATAGTCTTGAGCTTATCCATGATGATCTTCACTTCATCACGGTCGTGAATACGAAGTTCGATGGTTCCGTCGAAGATTCCGTTATCGCTGCTGATGGTGAGCTTATGGATGTTGATGCCCAGCTGGTCGCTAATGATGCGGCTTACATCCAGGAGCATACCCTTGCGGTCGATACCCTTGATCTCGATGGTGGCATCGAAGAGCAACTGCTTGTGCATATCCCATTTGGCATCCACGATGCGGTTGCCGTAGCTTGATTTCAGCTTGGCTGCTACATTGCATGAACGCTTGTGAATCTCGATGCGGTTCTTGTTGTCGATGAATCCCATCACGTCGTCGCCCGGAATGGGGTGGCAGCAGGATGGGAAGATAAACTGATTGATGTTTTCTTCGGTCAGGATGAGCGGCTTCTTCTTATTGAAGTCCTTGCCCACCACAAAGAGTTCCTGTGGCTTTACGATGCCGCCCGTTTCCTCTTTCTGCTTGTTCTTGCCCAGGAATGGGATGTAGTCGCGCCAGCTAGACGATTGCTTCTGTTTCTTGGTCTTGCCCTGCAGCTCATCGAGGTCTTTCTCTCCGAGCAGGATGCAGTGCTCGCCTAGCGACTGGAAGAAGTTGTCGCGCTTCTGGATATTGTGGAATTCGCAGAGCTTGTCCACTACCGAGTTGGTCATCTCCAAGTTGTTCTTCTGCAGCCATTCGGTGAGGATGCTCTCACCCTTCTTCTGCACTTCGCGTGAGTCACGTCGTAAAATTGCCAAAATCTTGCTCTTAGCCTTGGCTGTGCTTACGAAGTTCACCCATGCAGGTTGTACGTGCTGACTCTTGGAGGTGAGAATTTCCACCTGGTCTCCGCTGTTTAGCTTGTGGCTCAGAGGCACCAGCTTGTGGTTTACCTTGGCTCCGATGCAGTGGCTACCCAGGAAGGTATGTATCTGGAAGGCGAAGTCGAGTGCAGTACATCCGGCTGGCATCGTGATGATTTCTCCCTTCGGGGTAAAGACGAAGATTTCGGATGCATAGAGGTTGAGCTTGATGGCATCAAGGAAGTCCATTGCGTCAGGCTGTGGGTCGTCTAGAATCTCCTTGATGGTGCTCAGCCAGTCGTTCAACTCGTTCTCATCCTCGGTATATTCGCCACCCTCCTTGTATTTCCAGTGGGCTGCGAATCCCTTTTCTGCCACCTCGTCCATGCGGTCGGAGCGAATCTGTACCTCTATCCAGCGTCCCTGCTTACTCATCAGGGTTACATGGAGAGCCTGGTATCCGTTAGCCTTCGGGTGGTTCAGCCAGTCACGCAGACGGTCGGGATGGCTCTTGTAAATCTTACTGATGGCTACATATACGTTGAAGCATTCGTTCACCTCGTTAGCGCGCACCTTAGGTGTCACGATGATGCGAACAGCCAGGATGTCGTAGATTTCATCGAAGGAAACGTGCTTATTCTGCATCTTGTTCCAAATGGAATAAGGGCTCTTGACGCGTGCCTTGATCTTGTAATCCACCCCAAGCTTATCCAGTTCCTCACGGATAGGAGCGGTAAATTGTGCAAAGAGGGTGTCACGCTGCGATTCTGTATCTGCAAGCTTATGCTCTATGTTGGCATACTCCTGTGGATGGTCGTAGCGGAAGCTGAGGTTTTCCAGTTCGGTCTTGATTTTGTTGAGTCCGAGTCGGTTGGCGAGTGGTGCATATATATATAAGGTCTCGCCGGCAATCTTGTATTGTTTGTTGGCAGGCTGCGATTCCAGGGTGCGCATGTTGTGCAGTCGGTCGCAGATTTTGATGAGAATCACTCGGATGTCATCGCTCATGGTGAGCAACAACTTCTTGAAGTTTTCAGCCTGTGCAGAAGCCTGGTCTCCAAAGATGCCACCACTGATTTTGGTGAGTCCATCCACGATCTGTGCCACCTTGGCACCGAAGATGTTGGAGATGTCTTCTACCGTATAGTCTGTATCTTCTACCACATCATGGAGCAGTGCTGCGCAGATGCTGGTAGAACCCAATCCCATTTCCTCACAGGCAATCTGTGCCACGGCGATAGGGTGCATGATATACGGTTCGCCAGACAATCGGCGCACGCCCTTGTGCGCCTGACGGGCGAAGTTGAAGGCTTTGGTCACGATATCTACCTTCTTGCGGTGTCGCGAGCTGAGGTAGGTGTCGAGTAAATGCTGAAAGGCATCACCGATCAGTTTGTTGTCGGCCTGCTCTCTTTCTAGGTCTTTCAAGTTCTGGTCATCCATAGCTGTACCCTCCTATTTATAATATGATTAATGATGTATTACTGAAGCCCACGATCCTGGGCGTGGGCTTTCAGTAGATAGATTTTTTTATTTTACTTTGATTTTCTTTCCGGCGCGAATGCTATTGCCCGAAATCTTGTTCAGCTTCTTGAGCTTCTTCACGGTTGTTCCATGGCGAGCAGCTATCTCCGAGAGTGTATCTCCGCTCTTGATGGTTACGCTCTTGCTTCTGTCTCTCTTGCTCTTGCCCCTCTTGCCGCGGCTGTTGCGTGAAGACTTGCTTCGGCTGCTACGTGAAGATGATACGCTGCTGCGTGAACGGCTGCTGCGAGAGCGGCTGTAGCTTGGCTCATCGTCGTTGACATCTACCACATCACGCTTCTGCAGAAGCTCATCAGCACGGTAACTGAAGATGGAATCCCTGTTGTCGATGAAGGCTCCGATGAGTGATTCCGGCAGACGTACTGGCATTGGCCTGTGACTGCCGTTGATGATGTCACGGCGATATTGTGGGTTCAGGTTGCGAAGATGCTCGGCATCAATGTTAAGAACCTTGGCAATCTGCTCGATATGAACATCCTGGTTCACTTCCACGGTGTCTGTCTTGGTTGGCAACTCTGTTACCATCGGACAGATGTTGTGGTCGCAATAATAGTTCATAATATAGTTGGCTGCGATGAAAGCTGGTACATATCCACGTGTTTCCTTTGGCAGGTATGGATAGATTTTCCAGTAATCTGTCTCGCCCTTGGCACGATGGATAGCCTTGTTTACCTTGGCTGGTCCGCAGTTGTAGGCTGCAATAACGAGGTTCCAGTCGTCGAAGATCTTATAGAGATCGCGCAGGTAGTGGGCTGCGGCATAAGATGCCTTCACTGGGTCGCGGCGCTCATCGTAGAGGGTGTTTACCTCCAGACCATAGCGCTTGCCTGTGCTCAGCATGAACTGCCAAAGACCTGTAGCTCCTACGCGGGAAACTGCCTTGGGGTTGAGTGCCGACTCGATAACCGGCAGATATTTCAGCTCCAGTGGCAGGTTGTATGCTTCCAATGCCTCCTCGAAGATGGGCATGTAGAAGTTGCTGGCACCCAGCATGAAGCTTACTGAGCGACGAAGTTTGCCGCTGTAGCGGTCGATGAACTTCTGTACTACCTCATTGTATGGCATTTCAATGAGAGTAGGGAGTCGCTTCAGTCGGTCGATATATACCTGTGTTTCGAAAACCGGATTCACATCACGGTATTTGCAAGAGGTGTCGGCCATCATGTAAGCCTGTGTATTGTAGAGGTGAAGAAGGCTGTCGAGGTTATCTTCCAAACCTTCAGGAACTTCGATTTCCTCCTGCTTACCGTCCTTGTCGGTCACGGTAATTACATCGTCATTGTCTTCTGCATTGTCGTTTTGGGCTTGAATGCCCTGCCAGCTAAACAGCATCGCTGCTGCCATGATGATTATTTTCTTCATTATCTAATTTCTATTGTTTTCTATTTTAATTATATGCTTCTTTCTCGTTTTGTTTTCTGATGGTTACTTTTAGAATTTGAGTGAGCATTGCAGTCCGAGTGCGCCTGAGCGCAGCGGGTTGTTGTATCTGCCGTTATTGAGCACAGCAGGCTCCACTCTGAGACTGAGGTCGTCGGAGATGTCGAATTCTGAGAGCGATGCATCTACATACGCATCGATGACGGAGAAGGCGTAGATGCCTATCATCACGAAGGTTCCCATATCTCTCCAGCGGCGGAATCTGTCTTTACGCTTGCGGAAGATTTCCTTGTAGCGTTCTATGTTAGAGGCGTCGATGGTGGCTCCCAGGTGCAGAAACTGGTTGTAGCTCTGTGTGTTCGGGTCATCATCCATAATGTCGAGGTAGGCCTGCGAGTAGTCGTGATACATCTGGTTATTCCAGGTGATGGCGTAAGCGCAGCCCACGAAACCACCATATATAATAGGTAGTTTCCAGTATTTGCGGTTGTAGATCTGTCCTGCTCCGGGCAAAACCAGTGCAAGCCACATGGCGCGCTTGGCATCTGGTCGCCAGGTAGCCCAGTCGCGCTTCTTCTTCTGCATCGGCTTGAGCGAACTGTTGAGCTTAGCCAGATTCATACTGTCCTTGGCTGTGATGACAGAATCAACCGAAGTCTTTGCCGCTTCTGTCGCCATCCTTGCCGAGTCGGCAGCTGCGAAGTCAGGAACTGCCACTTCAGCCTTCGCCTTCTGTTTCTGGGCCGAAACTTGGAGCGAGGTTGCCAGCAGTAAAGCCGAAATGCAAATATGTGATAATCTTAAATTCACTTTTTCTATTCTTCTAAATCTTATTGGAACAGATAATCTGCTCCTGTTTATCGAAATAATCTGTAGCTTTCTATCGAAACAGATATTATTCCTGTTTCAGTTTATCGAAAACGTTCATGATGTGCTCCAGTTCCTCTTCATTGCTGAATGGGATGCTGATTTTTCCCTTGCCCTTGGCAGAGCAGGTGAATTGCACCTTGGTATTGAGGAATTTGGAGAGCTTTTCTCTAAGCATGGTGAATTCCTCGGGTATCTGTGTCTTGGCAGTGATTGTTTTCTTGCCGCTTTCCACGTCTTCACCGTTTTTCAGTCGCTGTACCATCTCTTCCACCTTTCTCACGGAGTAACCGTTCTTCTGGATTTCCTTGAAGAGCTTGATTTGAAGTGACGGACTGTCGAGTGCGAGAAGCGCTCTGCAGTGTCCCATATCGATTTCCTTCTTCTGGAGTGCCATCTGCACCTGTGCCGGTAGCTTCAAGAGTCGGAGATAGTTGGCAATGGCAGCACGGCTTTTGCCCACTCGCTCGGAAATCTTTTCCTGAGTCATTCCCTCGTTTTCCAGGAGATGTTCGTATGCGAGTGCTATCTCTATGGCGTTGAGGTCCTGGCGCTGGATATTCTCCACGAGCGCCATCTCCATCACGTTTTCATCGCTGATGGTGCGGATGTAGGCAGGTATTGCCATGAGTCCAGCCAGCTGTGACGCTCTCCATCGTCTTTCTCCCGCAATAATCTGGAATCGGTTTTCCGAAATCTGTCGCAGGGTGATAGGCTGGATGATGCCGATGGCGCTGATGCTATCGGCAAGTTCGCGCAGCGCCTCTTCGTCAAACTCCCGTCGTGGCTGGTTCGGGTTAGCCTCAATCTGGTCGAGAGGGATTTCGTTGATGGTGCTGCTGCCCTGAGTACGTACTCCCTCTGTCGAGATGAGGGCGTCGAGTCCGCGGCCCAGGGCGTTGTTTCTTATGCCGTTATTGAATTTCTTATGTACTGCCATTTTTTGCTTTGAACTTTGAATATTGAACATTGAACTTTCCTGATGGGTTCAATTGCCAAATCTTATCTATTCTTGTTGATAATTTCCTTTGCCAGTGCCAGATGGTTCTTGGCACCATTTGATTCTGCATCGTAGAGAATGACTGGGAGGCCGTGGCTCGGACTCTCGCTCAATTTCACGTTGCGCTGGATGACAGTCTTGAATACCAATTCCTGGAAGTGGCGCTTCACCTCGTCGTAAATCTGGTTGGCGAGTCGGAGGCGGCTGTCGTACATCGTCAGCAGGAAACCTTCTATTTCGAGCTTCGGATTCAGCTTGCTCTTGATGATCTTGATGGTGTTGAGCAGCTTGCTGATTCCTTCCAGTGCAAAGTATTCACACTGCACCGGGATGATTACGCTGTCGGCTGCTGTAAGTGAGTTCACTGTTATCAAACCCAGAGATGGGGAACAGTCGATGAGAATATAATCGTATTCTTCGCGGATGGGTTCGAGCAGTTTCTTGATCACTTTCTCGCGATTCTTAAGGTTGAGCATTTCTATCTCAGCTCCTACAAGGTCGATGTGGCTCGGCACAATGTCGAGTCCGTCGATGTCGGTAGTATAGATGGCATCACGCACATCTGCATGGTTGATGATGCACTCATAGAGCGAACAATCTACCTCGCTGATGTCCACACCCAGACCGCTGGATGCGTTTGCCTGAGGGTCGGCATCAATGACGAGTACCGTTTTCTCCAGGGTAGCAAGCGATGCAGCCAGGTTGATAGTGGTTGTTGTCTTTCCGACGCCACCTTTCTGATTAGCTAATGCAATGATTTTTCCCATTTTAAAAGTCTATATAATAACCTGATGTGTGCGCCTGCGAGTCTAAAATGGCTTTTGCGCACAGAAATTTTCGGCAAAGATACAAAAAATATGCGAGAAATATGTTTCTTTAAAGGTTTTTTCGTACTTTTGCACCAAAAAGAAAGATATTTTTATGGAAAATAAGAGACCTTTAGTGTTAATTTCAAATGATGATGGCTATCATGCCAATGGTATCAAGACCCTCGCGCGCTTTCTGAAAGACTGGTGCGACGTGCTCGTAGTAGCTCCTGAAAGTGCCCGTTCCGGATTCGCCTGTGCCTTCTCGGCTACTACTCCGCTGCGACTGAAGCAACGCCATAATATGGGCGAGGATGTGGAGGTATGGTCGTGCAGCGGTACACCAGTGGATTGTGTCAAGCTGGCGCTCGACCAGTTTTACAAGGACCGTCGCCCTGATCTCGTAATCGGCGGCATCAACCATGGTGATAATTCCAGTGTGAACAATCACTATTCAGGTACGATGGGCGTAGCCAAGGAGGGATGCATGCAGCACATTCCTAGCATTGCTTTCAGCAGTTGCAACTATGATGAGAATGCCGATCTCTCACCTTTGCGCGATGGTGTAATCCGGGTGGTGAAGATGGTGCTGGAGAAAGGCTTGCCGAAATATACCTGCCTGAATGTCAACTTCCCGGTGCTGCCTCCGTTCAAGGGCTTCAAGGCTTGCAGAATGGCACATGGTTCGTGGATCAATGAGGTGGAGCACCGCACGCACCCTCATGGATATGATTACTATTGGATGGTGGGCGATTATCGCAATGACGAACCGGATGCTGCGGATACTGATCAGTGGGCGGTGAATCATGGCTATATTGCCATCACGCCGACCAAGATTGATATCACGGATTATGATTGGATCAAGAACTTTAATATTGAACTTTAACATTGGAAGTTCCAAGTTAAAGCATATCATAAAGTTCCAAGTTCAAAGTTTCAAGTTCAAAGTATCATGAAGTATTATTTGATTGTAGGAGAGGCGAGTGGTGACCTGCATGCCAGCAGATTGATGCGCTCGCTAAAAAATATTGACGAGTTTGCGGAGTTTAGATTCTTCGGAGGTGACTTGATGGCTGCCGAGGGAGGCACTCGCGTCAAGCATTACAAGGAACTTGCCTATATGGGCTTTGTTCCTGTGCTGATGCATCTGGGTACCATCTTTTCCAATATGAAGAGATGTAAGGAGGATATTGTACAATGGAAACCGGATGTGGTGATTCTTGTAGATTATCCAGGATTTAATCTGAATATCGCTAAGTTCTTGAAAAAGAAGACTAATATTCCGGTGTACTATTATATCTCGCCTAAAATCTGGGCGTGGAAGGAATGGCGAATCCGTAGCATCAAGCGCGATATCGCCGAACTTTTCTCTATCCTGCCTTTCGAGGTACCTTTCTTCGAAAAAAAGCACCGTTATCCTATCCATTATGTAGGTAATCCTACTGCAGAAGAGGTGAATGAGTTTCGGTCGGAATATCATCAGAACTTCGTGGAATTTTGTGAAGAGAATAATCTGGACAAGCATCGCCCGATTATTGCTTTGCTTGCCGGAAGCCGTTTGCAGGAGATTAAGGATAATCTGCCTGCCATGATTGAGGTGGCAGAACGGTTCGAGGATTACCAGATGGTGCTTGCCGGAGCTCCTTCTATCGAGGATTCTTATTATGAGAAGTTCCTGAAGGATACGCCTGTCAAGATGGTGCGCAATAAGACCTATCCGCTCCTGAGTCACAGTACGGCAGCTTTGGTAACGAGTGGTACGGCTACTTTGGAGACGGCACTGTTCGAGGTTCCGCAGGTGGTTTGCTATGAGACGCCGTTGCCTCGTCTAGTTCGCCTTGCGTTTAAGCATGTGATGTCGTGCAAGTTTATTTCGCTGGTGAATCTGATTGCCGACAAGGAAGTGGTGCAGGAGATGTTTGCTGACCGTTTTCAGGTGGATGCCATCGCCGACCAGCTTTATCAGATTTTGCCTGGCAAGGAGGGCAGAGAGCGTATGCTTTCTGAATATCGTGAGGTAAGAGAGCGTCTGGGCAACCAGGTTGCTCCTGATGAGGCTGCTGCCATCATGTTCGATCTCTTGGTCAAGCGTCGTGAAATGCTGGTTAGGCTTGCCAAGGAGAGAGCCGAAGCTGCTAAAAAAAAGGCGGAACAACAGGCTGAGGCTGCAAGAAGAAAAGCGGAAGAGGAAGCCGAAAAGGCAAGAAAGAAGGCAGAAGAGGCTAGAAGACTGGCTGATGAAGAAGCCGAAAGAGCCAGAAGGGCAGAAGAGCAGCTCAATGAGTCGCAGCAGGAGGAATTGAAATAGCTGCTCCATGAGTTGTAACCATTATAAACGTAAAAAAATCCAAGCTAGAATGAATCTGGCTTGGATTTTTTCTTATTATATTTTTCCTGAACGAAGGTCTATCCGAAAAGCTGGAGAGTGTAGAGATAAATCACGGCAGCTGGAATCGCCATGAGCGATGAATCGAAGCGGTCGAGCATTCCGCCATGGCCCGGCAGGATATTACCACTATCCTTTACTCCCAGGGTGCGCTTGAAGAGACTCTCTACCAAATCGCCCCAGGTTCCGAAAACCGCTACGACTATTCCTAAACCTACCCATCCGAGAATGCTGAGGCGGTGAGCCTCGCCATCGTTGGCAATGTAACCGATGATGATGGCAGCGATAATCACGAAGATGCCACCACCTATGCTACCTTCCCAACTCTTCGCCGGACTGATGCGAGGAAACAGCTTATGCTTGCCGAAAAGCGAACCGCTACAATAAGCACCCGTATCATTGGTCCAGAGGAAGATGAATACGCTCAGAGGCAAGAGCATATCATAATGAATCTGACCGTCGAATGCCGAAGTCTCAAATGCCAACACGTTGATCATCGAGAATGGAAGGGCAATGTACATCTGCGAAAGCATGGTGTAAGCCCAGTCGTTGATGGCGTTCTTGTTGGCTGTATAGAGCCCTCCGATGAAGAGGTAGATGATGGTGAGCAAGTAAGGTACGAATACTACGAAGTTGCCCACGATACCTGTACGGAATCCTGCTACGGCAAGGAAGAAATATACTCCTGCCACGGTGGTGATGAATCGGTTGACGGTTACGTCGTCCTTTTGGTTCACCAGTCCGCAGTACTCCCAGATGCTTAGGCCTGTAATCAGGGCGAACAGGAATACCATCGCCCTAGGATTCAGGAAGCAAGATACCATACACGCAACGAAGAGTACGCCTGTGATGGATCTAATTACTAGATTTTTTTGTTTCTCAGTCATGGTCTTGCTTTTTATTCGTTATTTTTCTCGTTTTCAGAAGCTTTCTCGAAACCCTTCTCAGAAGCATCATCTGAAGTTTTTTCGGAAACCTTCTCTTCTGTCTCTTCAGAAACCTTTGCGGGAGCTTTCTCAGAAGTATTCTCTTCTGCCTCCTCCTTCGAAGCTTTCTGAGCCTCTTCATGCTCCTTGATGGCTGCCTGAACCTCAGGCATATCCTTTACGGCATCATCAATCTTAGGCTGTTCGTCCTCCATGATTTCCTGAGAACGGCTCAGCCAAGGACGCTTGCCGAAGATGTGCTCCACGTCTTCTGCCATGATCACCTCTTTCTGAATCAGCAGCTCAGCAAGGGCGTTGTGCCCCTCCTTGTGCTCCATCAGGATATTCTTGGCGCGGGTATATTGCTCGTTCACCATCTGTAGAACCTCCTTGTCTATCTCGCGGGCTGTAGTCTCTGAGTATGGACGCTGGAATGAATACTCGTTCTGGTTGTAATAGCAGATATTTGGCAATGTCTTGCTCATACCCAGATAAGCCACCATTCCGTACGCACTCTTGGTCGCGCGCTCCAGGTCATTCATCGCACCGGAAGAAATATGACCGGTGAAGAGTTCCTCGGCTGCACGTCCACCCATCAGCGAGCACATCTCGTCGAGCATCTGCTCCTTGGTGGTAATCTGTCGCTCCTCTGGGAGATACCAGGCTGCTCCGAGTGCCTGACCACGAGGCACGATGGTAACCTTGATGAGCGGATTGGCATACTGGCAGAACCAGGAAATGGTTGCATGACCTGCCTCATGGAGTGCGATGCTTCGTTTCTCATCAGCAGTCATCACCTTGGTCTTCTTCTCCAGTCCGCCTACGATTCTATCTACGGCATCGAGGAAATCCTGCTTGCATACCGCCTTCTTGTCGTGGCGGGCAGCAATGAGGGCAGCCTCGTTACATACATTTGCAATATCGGCACCCGAGAAGCCCGGAGTCTGACGAGCCAGAAGATCCACGTCCACTGTGTCATCTATCTTGATAGGCTTGAGATGAACCAGGAAGATGGCCTTGCGCTCGTTCAAGCCTGGGAGATCTACGTGGATTTCTCGGTCGAAACGGCCTGCACGGAGCAGGGCGCTGTCGAGCATATCTACACGGTTGGTAGCTGCCAGGATAATGACGCCACTGTTGGTTCCGAAGCCGTCCATCTCTGTAAGCAGGGCGTTGAGCGTGTTCTCTCGCTCATCGTTTCCGCCCATTGCCGGGTTCTTGCTGCGGGCACGGCCCACAGCATCGATCTCATCGATGAAGATGATGCAAGGAGCTTTCTCCTTTGCCTGGCGGAAGAGGTCGCGGACGCGCGATGCACCCACGCCGACGAACATCTCTACGAAGTCAGAACCGCTCATGGAGAAGAAAGGCACTCCTGCCTCGCCTGCTACCGCCTTTGCCAGGAGAGTCTTACCGGTTCCCGGAGGACCTACGAGCAATGCGCCTTTAGGAATTTTACCACCCAGGTCGGTATATTTCTGCGGATTCTTGAGAAATTCTACGATTTCCTCTACTTCCTGCTTGGCACCTTCCTGTCCGGCAACATCCTTGAAAGTAATTCCCAGGGAATTTCCCTTCTCGTACATCTTTGCCTTGCTCTTGCCTACATTGAAGATTCCACCGCCCATATTGCTCATGCCGCTTCCCATTCTGCCCGACATCCAGTAGATGAAGAGGAAGAAGAGAAGGAGAGGGGCAACGCTCATTACGAGATTCCAAAAATCATTGCTCTTCTGGTTATCGTAACTGAAGGAACGGATCTTCTTCTCCTTCACCATTTCGTTGGCGTAGCGATCTACCTCGTCGATCGATCCGAACTGTACCTTGACGTAAGGGTTCGGGCCCACGCTCTGGGCGCTCATCTTATAGACATCTCTCGTATATTTCGGGTTGATATATATCTTGAGAGTACTTTCCGTTTTGTTGGCTACTACGCTCAGCACGTATCCCTTGTCCACATATTGCTTGAATTCGGTATAGGTGGCTTCCTTGGCTGCGCTTCCGCCCAAGGCATCACCACCGCCACTGAAAAACAAAGCGATGAGGGCGATGAGGATAATGGTGTAGAGCCAATTCATGTTAAACCTAGGCATCTTCGGACCTTTTCCTCCGCCAGGATTATTGAAGTTGTTGCTTTGTTCCATTGTTATTGTTTATTTCTATTTTGTGTATGCTCTTTTTTTTCTCTCTTGATGTGCTGTTTTAGTGCATCATCTTCCTTAATGCCGTTCTTAATGCATCTGTAGAGTCTGCTGGCATGTTCGGCATTCTTGGGAATTAGTCGAGATTCGGAATATGGGTGAGCTTGGCGTCTGCCCAGAGATGCTCCAGGTCGTAATAGGCGCGTACCTCAGGCAGGAAGATGTGAACGAGAACGTCCACAAAGTCCATAGCCACCCACTGATCGTTGCCCAAACCTGCCACATTCACCGGCTTTTCGCCAAGGTTCTTGCGGCACATGTCGCCCACTGATTCTGCGATGGCTTCTACCTGTGTAGGTGATCCACCCTGACAGATGATGAAATATTTGGCGATGGTGCCATCCATTTCACTGAGGTCGGCGATTACGATGTCTTGACCTTTTTTCTCCTGTATTCCTTCCTTAATAGTCTCTACGAGTTGTTTAACTGTGTTCATTTAATCTTTCTTTATTTTTTTTATTTTCTTTGTTTACTACCTTATTATATGTAATTATGGTACAAAGATACGCTAAATACCCGAAAAAGCCATAGAAAACAGAAAAAATTGAGATTTTTTAGAAAAAAGTGCCGAAAAATTTTGGTGATTCAAAAAAATGTTGTACCTTTGCACCCGCAATTGAGAAAGCAATATGTTTGAAGTTGCAATGATATTGGGATATGGTGTAATGGTAACACTACAGATTCTGGTCCTGTCATTCCTGGTTCGAGTCCGGGTATCCCAACTAGAGAGCATCTTTCATTTCGAAAGATGCTTTTTTCGTATATATATCTTTCTGTGATAGGGGAGAACATTTCTTTTTGCTGTGTTTTCTCAAAAGAGAAAAAGGTGTGTCATGGATTTATGACACACCCTCTTATTGGATTTCGATAAAATCTATTACTTGTTTTCGGCATCAATAGCCTTGATTTTTTCTTTTACGAGCTTCAGGTCTTCCTTGAGCTTCTCTACCTTGCGGTTCATTTCCTCTACCAGGCTGTTACCCTTCTTGCTGGCTGCATTGAGGAAGCCGAGGTTGTTCTCGTAGGTTGTAATCTCAGTGCGCAGCTGATCGTAGCGGCGCAGCAGTCTGCCACGTTCGTTGTCCAAAGCATTGACACCCTTCTCTGCAACGTTCTTGAGATTGTTCTTGAAGTTGTGGATATGGCGCTTGGCATTGTTGGAACGCAAGGTCTTGTAGAGTTTGTCCATCACCTCGTGATACTCCTGATAAACCTTGTCCTTCTCCTTGAATGGTACATGGCCTACAGCGTTATACTGGGCGATGAGGTCCTGCATATTCTTCTGCAAGTGCTCGCCGGCGTTCTCAACCAACTCGTTGAGCTTGGCGATAATCTCACGCTTCTTGTCCAGGTTGGCATGTTCCTCGCTGCGTGCACCGGCATTCAGCTTGTTGCGTGCGTCGAAGAACTTGTTGCATGCGCCCAGGAATTCCTTCCAGAGCTGGTCGCCCTGCTTGCGAGGCACGAAACCAATGTTCTTCCATTCTCTTTGCATCTGGATCAGCTTGTCGCCGGTCTTCTTCCAATCGGTACTGTCGGCCAACAGTTTAGCTTTCTCCACGAGTTTCTGCTTCTTTTCGAGGTTCTCTGCATACTGGCTCTTAATGTTCTTGAAGAAGTCAGCCTTCTTACTGAAGAATTCATCGTTGGCGATGCGGAAACGTTCGAAGATCTTCACGTTCATCTTCTGAGGTGCGAAACCAATCTTCTTCCATTCACCCTGAATCTCGATGATAGCCTTGGTAGCATCCTCCCAGTCGGAAGCCTGTTTTTTCTCCTTCAGATTGATTGCCTCAATCTTCTCGCAGAGGGCAGTCTTCTTGGCAAGATTTTCCTCCTCTTTGGCACGCAGGTCCTCGAAGTGTTGCTGATGCTTCTTGTTGATCACAGTGCTGGCGTTCTTGAAGCGGGTCCAGATTTCCTCGCGCAGTTCCTTTGCTACAGGACCGATTTCGCGGTATTCCTGGTGAAGGTCCTGCAACTGGTGGAAGGCAGAGATTACATCTGGCTCTTCTGCGAGCTTTTCTGCAGCCTCACAGAGCTTGGTCTTTGCTTCAAGATTCTTCTTGAAGTCGTATTCGCGAGCCTCGTTGTTAAGTTTCAGGAGGTCGTAGAACTGCTCCACATAGAGCTGGTAGTTCTTCCATACCTCGTTTGCCTTGTCAGCAGGGATAGCCTTGATTTCTTTCCATTCCTGCTGCAGGGTCTTAAATTCCTGATATGATTTGTTGGCCTCTTCTGGCGAAGTGGTCATTGCTTTGATCTTTTCGATAATCTCAAGTTTCTTCGCAAGGTTTTCCTGCTTTTCCTCTTCCTGCTGAAGGAAGATCTTGGCTCTCTTTTCCTTGATAATCTGCATTTCGGCCTTGAAGGCTTCTTCTGTGTCATCTGGTAAGAGAACATACTTTTCAGGATCACCACCTGCTGCGAGATACTCTTTTGTCTGTGCATCTCTTTCTGCGAGATGAATCTTGTAGAAAATTGTCTTCAGCATATCAAGCTCCTCTTTGTTAGGAACTTCTGCACTATGAGCAATTTCTTTTACTCTTTCGAGTACTTCCTGCTTGGTGGCGTATGCCTTCTTGGCAGGATCCAGGGTGCTCTGCTGCAACAGAGCGTTTTCTTGAGAGTCCATCATGTCACTTTGTTTAGTTTATGATTCGAGTTTCTTGGCCGGTAGTCGTCTCAGACGATTCGACCCACAAAAATATTTATTATATTAATTCTGCAAACTTAAACAAAAAAATCGAATATCTAGTCAAGATATTCGATTTTTTATACTTTTATAACAATAGAAGCCCTTTAGGGCTGCATTTTCCAGCTATAATTGTTCCAATATTTATAACAGTCGCTTGTATCTCAGGAAGCCCCAGCTTAAGCCTGAGACGATGAACGAGAGTACCAGGGCGAAGGCGAATCCGTAAGGACTCTCTTCCATGCCGTTGATCAAGTTCATACCAAACAAGGATGAAATCAGCGTTGGCAACATCATGACGATACTGATACTGGTGAGGGTACGCATCGTGGTGTTCATGTTGTTGTTGATGATGCTCGAGTAAGTATCCATCGTAGATTCCAGAATGTCGGAGTAAATACTGGTGGTTTCCCTAGCCTGCGTCATCTCGATGTTTACGTCCTCAATCAGGTCGGCATCCAGCTCATCCACCTGCAGCTTGAACTTCAGTTTCGAGAGCAGGGTTTCGTTGCCTCGGATTGATGTGGTGAAGTAAGTGAGAGAGTCCTGCAGTCGGCTCAGACCTATCAGACTTTCGTTGTTCACGCCGTGGTCTAGATTTCTCTTGGCTTTCTCGATGAGTGAATTGATCTGCTTGAGTCGTTTCAGATACCATACGGCAGAGGAGAGGAAGAGTCGGAAGATCATGTCTACATAGTCGGTGAATCCTTCGCCGCGCTTCTGCTGATAGCTTACGAAGTCTATCATCATGTTGGTTTCGTAGAAGCATACGGTAATGGTTACATCACGCTTGTGGATGATGCCCAGCGGTACGGTAGTATATGGTGTACGGCTGCGTATTTCCTTGACGTAAGGAATACGGAGGATGATGAGCATCCAGCCGTCGTCGTATTCGTAGCGGGCACGCTCATCGGTATCGCTGATATCCGAAAGGAAATAATCAGGGATCTTGAATTCTTCTTCCAGCAATCGCTGGTCTTCGTCGGTTGGACATGTTACCTGTACCCAACAGTTTGGCTGCCACTCATTGAGTGCAGTCAGATTCTTATCGATATTCCAGAAAGTCTTCATTGTTTGCTAATCTCCAAATAATAAAAGGTTTGGGTATGGAGATGAGCATAGGGTTGCGCCCTTTTTGTGGGCTTACGGTTGCTGAATCTCCACGCCTTACAATTCGTTATTGTTCTCCGCGTGATAATCGTCCATTTTGGTTGTTATTTAATGAAACATCTGCAAGCTTTTCTGTATTCTGTTCTTAGCAGATTTTACAGTTCTTGCCAAATCGCCTGCAAAGGTAATGATTTTAATTGAGAAAAGAAACAAAAAAGCCGAGAAATTTCTTCCTCGGCTTTCTTTTTTCATCTTTTTGTAATTTCTTGTTTCTTATTTAGCAGGGATCTCAGCCAGGAGCTGTTTCATCAGGTTCCAGAAAGGAGCCACGCAGCTAATCTGGCAACGCTCATTGGCAGTATGAGGGCTAAGCAATGTAGGACCAAATGAAATTACATCGAGGTGAGGATACTTGCCCAGGATGATAGAGCACTCCAAACCAGCGTGAACAGCTTGTACTACACCGTCCTTGCCGTTCTGCTCCTTATAAACCTTCAGTACATGCTCCAGGATGTCGCTCTTAGGGTTAGGGTTCCAGCCGCCGTATGCACCGCTGAACTCTACCTTCATGCCAGCCATGTTGAAGCAGCTCTCCATCATGGTAGCGAGATACATCTTGTAGTATTCGTGGCTGGAACGTGCCAGAATCTTGATGGCAGCCTTGCCGCCGCCGATCTCGATGATGGCTAGGTTCGAAGATGTCTCTACGATGCCAGGCATAGATGGAGCCATACGCAATACGCCGTCGTGGCAGGCATAGATGGCATCTACCAGGTTGTCCTGAATCTCTGCAGGAACCTCTGTTGCTGGAGTCTCTACGTTCTCGGTGAAGAATTCGATGTTCTCGATGTTTTCGATGCCGTTGAACTCATCGCAGATCTCGTCCTTCCAGTCGGCTACCATGTCGTTCAGTGCCTCTACGTTCTCCTTTGGCAGGGTGAGTACTACCTGTGCCTGGAATGGGATGGCATTGCGCATGTTGCCGCCCTGCCATGAAGCCAGACGTGCGTCGAGCTCAGAGATAGCCTCGCGTACGAAGCGAACCATGCACTTGTTGGCATTAGCTCTGCCTTCGTTGATCTCGATGCCGGAGTGACCGCCCTTCAATCCCTTCAGGGTAACCTTCACGGCTGCATCTTCCTTGTCTGTCTCTACCTCCTTGTAGTCGAGTGTTGCAGTAATGTCGATACCGCCAGCGCTGCCTATTACGAACTCGCCCCATACCTCTGTATCGAGGTTCAGGAGGATGTCACCATTCAACTCGCCCTCTGGAAGACCGTTGGCACCAAACATGCCTGTCTCTTCATCAGCAGTGATCAGACCCTCTACTGGTCCATGCTGCAGGTCCTTAGCCTCCATCACAGCCATGATGGTAGCCACACCCAGACCATCGTCGCTACCCAGGGTAGTCTTATTGGCACGCACCCAGTCGCCGTCAATGATGGTCTCGATTGGGTCGTTCTCGAAGTCGTGGTTGCTCTCTGGTGCCTTCTGAGGGACCATATCCATGTGAGCCTGGAGGATGACGCCCTTACGGTTCTCCATACCAGGAGTAGCAGGTTTGCGCATCACGATGTTTCCTGCAGCATCCTGGAAAGCCTCTACGCCAGCTTCCTTTGCCCAGTCGAGCAAATAAGCCTGAATTTTCTCCAAATGTCCTGATGGACGTGGAACTTGTGTCAACTTGTCGAAATTACGCCAGATTTCCACTGGACTAAGATTCTTAATGTCAGCCATAATATCTTTATTTAAAATGTTAATGTTCTATTTGTTTTTTGAATGTTATGCTTCATGTTTTTGAATTTAATGCATCGCTTATTTCTGAATTTGATGCTTCTTCGTAAACGCCAGCGCTATCCATCCGTAGATGCCCAGCAGGATGACGAGCAGGGTCTGCACGGAGTGAACGATGAGCACGAAATAGAGGGCATCGTTCTGCTGGATGCCATAGAGGATGAGCATCGTCTTCACGGCGAAATGCCATGGACCCGCTCCGTTGGGCGTAGGTACGATCACGGCAATGCTTCCCACGATGAAGGTCACCAGTCCGCACATCAGATTGAGATGGCTCGTAGATTCGAAGCACTGGAAGGTGAGATAATAGTGCAGGAAGTAGCTCAGCCAGATGCCCAGGGTGAAGGCGATGTAGAGCGGCACGTTTCTCACGCCCTTCAGCGAGATTACTCCCTGCCAGAGTCCGCTCAGTGTTGCTTTCACCTTATTATATATAGACAGCTTCTTGAGCAGCATGTGAGCCAGGAAGAGTACGGCGATGCCGCAGATGGCAGTAACCAGGTATCCGGTGGCAGTGAAGTTACTCAGGATGCTGTCCATACTCGTGCCCGTCTTGTCGAAGAAGTTCAGGAAGACGGGAATCTGCATCAGGAACACCAGTCCGGCGATGAGCAGTACGAGCAGCGAGTCGATGGCTCTCTCCGTCACTACGGTTCCCAGTGCTTTCGGAAACGAGACGCCGTCCCATCTCTTCAGCACGGCACATCTTGCAAATTCACCCGAGCGGGGGATGACGAGGCTCAGGGCATACGAGAGGAATATGGAGTTGATGCTTACGCTGCTGCGCGCCTTCTCGCCGATGGGTTCCAGCGCCTGCTTCCATCTCCAACCTCTGAAGAGCTGCGCCGAGATGCCGAAAGGGAACGACAGCAGCATCCATGTCCAACTCATCTTGTGGAGCAGTACCTCCTCCACCTGTTTGAAGTCGAATCCGCGATACATCCAATAGAGGATGGCACCGCCCAGAAACAAGGAGAGTGCCACCTGCCAAATATTGTTTGCTATCTTTTTCTTTTCCATCATAGCTGCAAAGGTAACACTTTTATCGCTTATATGGCACTACTTTCGCATATTTTTAGCATAAATAAACGGTTAGGCTCCTTTTTATTTCCCCTTTTTTATATAAAAGATGAAAAAAAAGCATTCAAGGGGTGATTTCTCGAAAAATAATCGTATTTTTGCAAAATAAATATATCAATATCGTATAGAACGTATGAAAGCTGTAAAGCCAAAGAAAAATCTAGGTCAGCACTTCCTTACTGACCTCAACATAGCCAAGCGCATCGCCGACACGGTGGATGCCTGCCCTGATATACCTGTTCTTGAAATCGGACCGGGTATGGGCGTTCTTACCCAATATCTCGTAGAGAAGCCTCGCCCGGTGAAGGCGGTGGAAATCGATTCTGAGTCGGTGGCATATCTCCACGAGAACTTCCCAACACTGAAGGATAACATCATCGGAGAGGATTTCCTGAGGATGGATCTCAATCAGATATTCGACGGAAAGCAGTTCGTGCTCACGGGCAACTATCCATACGATATCTCTTCGCAGATTTTCTTCAAGATGCTCGACTACAAGGACCTCATTCCTTGCTGCACGGGTATGATCCAGCGAGAGGTGGCTTTGCGTATGGCTTCTGAGCCGGGCAACAAGGCGTATGGCATCCTCAGCGTACTCATCCAGGCATGGTATGATGTGGAGTATCTCTTCACCGTAGATGAGGGTGTGTTCAATCCACCGCCAAAGGTGAAGAGTGCCGTCATCCGCATGACCCGTAACGAGGTGACCGACCTGGGATGTGATGAGAAACTCTTCAAGCGACTGGTGAAGACCGTGTTCAACCAGCGCCGCAAGATGCTCCGTGTAAGCCTCAAGCAGATGTTCCCGGGTGTAACCCCACGTGAGAATTTCTACACCACGGACATCATGACCAAACGACCAGAGCAGCTCAGCATCCAGCAGTTTGTGGAACTCACCAACTATGTGGGCGAAGAACTGAAACGATTGGAATTAATAAAATAATAAAAAATAAAAATATACAGACTATGATCGACGTAAAAGAAACTTTGAATTCTGCAGCAGAGCGTATGGAGATGGCAGCAATGTATCTCGCAGAAGAGCTCTCTCATATTCGTGCAGGTCGCGCCAACGTGGCTATCCTCGACGGCGTGCGTGTTAACAGCTATGGCAGCATGGTTCCATTGAACCAGGTGGCTACCGTAACCACTCCAGATGCCCGCACCATCGCCATCCGCCCTTGGGACAAGAAGGCTATCAAGGACATCGAGAAGGCTATCATGGACAGCGGCGTGGGTATCACACCAGAGAACAATGGTGAAATTGTACGCCTCGGTATTCCTCAGCCAACTGGTGAGCGCCGTAAGGAGCTGGTTAAGCAGTGCAACAAGATTGCTGAGCGTGCCAAGATTGAGGTTCGCAACGTGCGTCAGGAAATCAAGGAGAAGCTGAAGAAGGCTATCAAGGATGGTCTTTCTGAGGACTTGGAGAAGGATGCAGAGAACGATTTGCAGAAGCTTCACGACAAGTACATCAAGCAGCTCGAAAGTTTGATGGACGAGAAAGAAAAGGAAATCATGACAGTCTAGAAAGACGTCATGTTTTTCAGACTTACATTATTAATATGTGATAATGAGAGGACTCGTTATTAAAAATACAGGCAGCTGGTACACCGTCAAGACTGACGATGGCCAGCTGATTGAAAGCAAAATCAAGGGCAATTTCCGATTGAAGGGCATCCGCAGCACCAATCCTGTGGCTGTGGGCGACTATGTGCAGCTCATCACCAACCAGGAGGGCACGGCGTTCATCTCTTTGATTGAAGATCGCCAGAACTATATCATCCGTAAATCACCCAACCTCAGCAAGCAGAGTCACATCCTGGCGGCTAATCTCGACCAGGCGCTGCTCGTGGTTACCGTGAATTATCCAGAGACTTCCACCACCTTCATCGACCGATTCCTGGCTGGAGCCGAGGCATACAGAGTGCCCGTCATCATCGTGTTCAACAAGTGCGACCTTCTTACCGAAGAAGAGCTGCGCTACGAGAAAATGATGCGCACCCTCTATGAGACCATTGGTTACCAGTGTGTAGAGATTTCGGCTGCTACCGGTGAGGGCGTAGATGAATTGCGTCCGCTCATCCGTGACAAGAAGTCGCTGCTCAGCGGCAATAGTGGCGTAGGCAAGTCAACCCTCATCAACCAGCTCATTCCGGATGCCGGACAGCGTACCGCCGAAATCAGCGAGGCGCATAACAGCGGTATGCATACCACTACCTTCAGCGAGATGCTGGAATTGCCGGAAGGGGGCTATCTCATTGATACTCCAGGCATCAAAGGCTTCGGAACCTTCGATATCGAGAAGGAGGAGCTTACCAGCTATTTCAAGGAGATTTTCAAGTTCTCGCAGAACTGCAAGTTTTCTGACTGCACTCACACCCACGAACCGGGCTGTGCCGTCATCAAGGCTGTAGAGGAGCATTATATTGCTGCCAGCCGCTATCAGAGCTATCTCTCCATGCTCGAAGACAAGGACGAGAACAAGTATCGTGAGGCATTCTAGAAGTCATCGGTTTCCGGAGTGATATTAAATAAGAATTATGGCAAAACAGGAACAGAAGGATTTTAAACAGCGCATAGAGGAAGGCGAATTTGCACAGAGCGCCGAGATTTCTGCCAGTTATCTCGACGAAGACATCCTGATCATAGATAATGTCAAGGTATTGCAGAATCCAGACCCCATAAGATTGCAGATGAACATGATAGCATCTTGCTTGCGCGGCAGTCTGAAGCTGATGTATAATGGCAATACCCTCTTGGTAGAGAAGGGTGATATCTTTATTTGTCCTCCCAACTCTACACTCGACATCGTGGAGGTGTCGGGCGATTTTGCGTGCACGGCGATGTGTGTGAGCAATCACGGTATGCTGAATATCCTTCGTTCTCATATTTCGGTATGGAATCGTGCTATGTATGTGAGCAAGGTGTCCGTGTTGAAGATGAATGAGGTGGATATGGTATTCTATGCTAAGTTCACCGATCTGGTGCGTCTGTGTCTGGATCCATCGTTCAGCGAGCGCACTTCGTGGAAGCCTTATCGCCGAGAGATTGTTGAGACGCTCTTGAAGAGTGCGCTCCTGGCGGTGAGCAATATGCTGCTGGAGGATATGCTGAAGGAGGAGCTGAACTCCAGTTCGAGCGATCTCTTCGATCAGTTCCTGGAGCTGTTGCTGCAGGCGGAGGTGAAGCATCAGCCGGTGGAGAATTTCGCCCGCAAGCTTTGCATCACTCCGAAGTATCTCTCCATCATCTGCAAGCGCTATTCGGGCAAGACGGCGATAGAGTGGATTACGGAATATACGCTTGCCGACATCACTTATCTCCTCCGTTCCACCTCGAAGACCATCAAGGAGATTTCTGGCATTCTCGGTTTCTCCAACACTTCTTTCTTTGGCAAGTATGTGAGGGAGCATCTCCACATGTCGCCATTGAAATACCGCGAAAGTTTGAGGAAGAAATAGCATTTTTGCTATGCTATCTCAATAAAAAAGTGGCAGCCGGAAATTATATGGTTGCCACTTTTTCATTCTTACTTCTCAGGGAAGATTTCTGCCAGCTTCTTTGCCATGCGCTCAGCGAGTACGGTGGTATAAACTACCTTGCCCTCCGGGTTGATAAGATACATGGTAGGAAGCCATGAAATCTTATAATCCTTGGAAATCTGGGTTTCCTTCCACTTCTTGAACTCGCTGTACTGCTCCCATTCTACGCCGTTTGCCTGGGTGTAGTTGTCGAGCTTCTGCTTGTCGGTATCCATAGATACACCGATGAACTTGGCACGGGTGCCGTACTTCTGGAACATCTCCTTGACGGTAGGAATCTCTCTGCGGCAATCAGGACACCAGGTAGCCCAGAAATCCAATACCGTCCATGTTCCCTTCTTGAGGGCAGGGAAGGCTGGGGCCTCTGTTCCTACAGCCAGGAGATTCTTGGCATAGAGTACATCCACATCCTGTGGGTTCTGGGCTGTTGTTGCGCTGCCCTGAGCGCTGGCTCCGATGACAGATGCTGCCATAAGGAGCAAAGAGAATATTGCTTTTTTCATTTTTCTTTGTATTTTAAATTTCCGAATGCAAAGATACGGATAATTTTCGAAAAATGACATTAGATGAAAGAAAAAATGCCGGGCGCATCTTGAAAAAGATGGCTCGGCATTGTTTTTGGGGGGCGGACAAGCGATGGAATCGCTTGGAACGGGGGTAGGCTTGCTTCTTAGCTTTTTGCCTACTTTACGCTCCATTCGAAGAGACCGCAGGAGTGGGTTTCTGGCTGCTTCAGCTCGAGCTTCACAGCCTTGGTCTTCACTGGGTCGAAATTCACGATGCAGGCTACACCACGCTTGCATGGATAAGCATCGGCTCCAGGAACTTCCTTCCAGTTGCCTGCCTCGTCCTGATAGTAGAGCTTCCAGCTGTCTGGCACCTTGCAACCGCCCCAAGGCTGGTCGTCATACCAATATACGGTGCTGGTCTTGATCTCCTTGCTCTCTGGGAAGGTGTAGGTAATCCATTCTGTGGTGTTCTTCTTTGGCCACCAGTGGATGTATGGGATAGAACGGTCGTTTTCATCGGCAGGAACCAGTCCGTCGGTGATACTGCTCTTGGCTGGCACTGGAGAAGAGAATTCTACTTTAGCCTGTGCAGCGAGAGTTGCAGGAGCAGATGGCTTGGCAGCCTTGACATCCTGTGGCAACCATACCTTCATGTTGCCGTTGCCACGATGAGCCCAGGCGAAGTATGGGATGAGGGTCAGGGTCTGGTCCTTGGTGCTCAACTTGCCGCTCTTGTCGTAGGCGAGGGTCTGCACGTTCTCGGTCAAGGTCTCCATGTTCTGACCCTTGTAGAGTGTCAATACATTCTTATATTTAGGGTCGATGAAACCATCGTAAGAGAGCTTGCCCTCAGCAAACTGAGGTTCGCGGTTCTCCAGGATGCTCATGATATCGAAGCCCTGGTTGTCTGGCCACTCTGCGCAATATACGATAGGACCACGCTCAATGCTGATGCAGCCACGGTCTGCCTCTACCTTGTTGTTGGCACGTACGGTGCGTGCCTCCATGTCGAAGTGAACGCGAACCACATCGCCCTTCTTCCACTTGCGGTTGATGGTATAATAGCCATCCTCTGTTACCTTAGCCTCTACCTTCTTGCCGTTTACGGTGATGGTATAGCCCAGTCGCTTGCCGTCGCTGTAGTAGTAGAGATCGGATGGAACAGGCTGTCCTTTTACCCATCCAGGGATACGGATCTTCATACCAAACTGTCCAGCCTTGTTGTCATCCACCTTGATGGCGATATCTCCGTTCCAAGGGTACTGTGTATCCTGGCTCAGGGAAACCTTCTTGCCGGCAACTTTCAGAGAAGAAGAGTTGCTGAGGAAGAGGTTGACATATACATTCTTATCCTTTACGGCATATACATAGCCTGGGAGGGATGGAAGGAAGCGGCAGATGTTGCTAGGGCAGCAGGCACAGCCGAACCAAGCCTGGCGCTGATGCTGACCCATGCTCTCCAGTGGGTTAGGGTAGAAGAAGCCGCCGCCGTCCATGCTCACACCACTGATGAGACCATTGTAGAGAGTGCGCTCCAATACATCGTAATACTTGCTCTCGCCATGGAGGAGGAAGAGACGGTAGTTAACATAAACATTGCCGATAGCTGCGCAGGTTTTGCAGTAGGCACTCATATTAGGCAACTCGTAGTTCTTGCCGAAAGCCTCACCGTTGTTGGTGGCTCCGATACCTCCGGTGATGTAGAGTTTCTTGCTCACGATGTTATCCCAGATGCGGTCGATGGCGTGGATATAGGCGGTATCGCCGGTGAGGGCAGCTACATCTGCCATACCAGCATACATATAGGTAGCACGTACGGCATGACCCACAGCCTCGTCCTGCTCCAACACAGGCTTATGGCTCTGAGAATACTCTGTCTTGATGGTGGTCTTGCCACGGTAGTCGAGGAAGAACTTAGCCTCGTCGAGATATTTCTTGTTGCCTGTAGCGAGATAGAGTTTACAGAGAGCCATTTCGGCAATCTGATGTCCCGGTACCACGCAAGCCTGTCCTGGGTTAGGACCTACCTCGCGAACCACGCAGTCGGCATAACGAATGGCAATGTCAAGGAACTTGCGGCTGCCGGTGGCCTGCCAATGAGCCACGGCACCCTCAACCATGTGTCCAAGGTTGTAAAGCTCATGGCTCAAGTCCTCCTCCATGCTCCAGCGCTTGTCGCCAGCCCAGAAATGAGGATGCTTTGGGTTCTGTGTACGGGCGGTATAGAGGTATCCGTCAGCCTCCTGAGCAGGAGCGATGATGTCGAGCACGCTGTCGATATATGCCTTGAGTTTCTTGTCAGGGTAGGTCTGGAGTACGTAGCTGGCACCCTCGATGGTCTTGTATGGGTCGGTGTCGTCGAAACTGTAGGGCATCAGTTTGCCTACATCATAGGTGTCGCTAGGATGTGCAGCGCGCTCAAAGTTCTTGTATCTTCTCCTCTGATTCGCACTTGCTGAAAGCCAGCGGGATGGTTACCTTGCGAGAGGTCTCGATACGCTGTCCCCAGAACGTATTGTTCCAAACCTTTACTGATGTGAAAGGCACCGGTGTGATAGGATAACCACCCGAGCTCTTGTTCACTTTCTGTGCCGAAGCAGGCATCAATGCCAATGCTGCCAAGGCTGATGTCATTAAAATCTTTTTCATGTTTTTTACTTTGAACTTTGAACATTGAACTTTATGATTGGTAAAGCTCAATGTTCTCTATTCTGTATTCTTGATTATTATTTTTTTTATTCTTAATTCTTCTTCGGAATGTATTCATCCCAGAGTTTCAATGAGTGCAGATAGCCTGAGAAAGGCCATGCCTCTTCGGCGTTCTTGCCCAGAAGCATAAACTGCGATGGCTTGACGAGGAGCTGGATATCCTTCTGACTGATGAGCTTGTCGTTGATGTAGATGCTCTCGATTCTGCCGTCGAAGCATACATATACGTGCTGCCACTTGCCTTCCAGGGTCTTGATCTCCTTGTAGCCGGCATCCTCGTACCATCCGTAGTGGTTCATCACACCGCAGCGTGGTTCGGTGCCGTTTACCAGCATCAGCTTCTCCAGTTCATCGTGCGAAGAGGTGAAATCGGCTACGCATTCATTCTCGGCAATCTCCGGATTCAGAATCCATGCCTCGATGGTGTATGGTGCGTTGTCGCGGATAGTGGCTGGGAGCATGAAGTTGCTTCTGTAACTCTCCTTGCCGGTAAAGGCGAATGCCTTCTTGCCCTCTATGGTCTTGATGATGGCTGCAGTATCGTGCTGTGTCTCGAACTCGCCCTTGAGATGAACATCCAGCGGACTTCCGTTCTTGATGTAAGGCACGGTATCGCCCTCGTTATAGTAGTCGGCGCTGATATCTACCACCAGTCCCTGACTGTTCTTGTCGGCTACAGCCTCACGCACGATGTTGCTCTGTGCATCGAAAGCCTTTTCTGCAGCCTCCTGTTTCCAGTTATAATAACGGAGATTGGTGAGGGTAAATTGCTTTTCACCTGCACTAATTTCCAGTTTTCCTTCAGAAAGATTCAGACGAGGATCGTTTTCATCTATCTGATGCCAGCTTCCGTTGTCGAAAGCCTGGGCGGTGAGGGTGTGCTTGCGAGCCTTGCCGAGTTGCGGATGAGTCATCACGAGCTGGGCACCCGGTTGCAGGGTGATGGCATCTTTGCCAGCCATGCGCTCTCTGAGGGCTGTACCCTGAAGGAGAGAGAACTTGCTGGCGAGCATTCCCTCGTTGTTATGCCAGGTTGTGCCGTCGAAATCGGCTGCTGTCAGACCGAGCCACTGCTGTGGAGCTGAATCCTCTACGGAACCATAAACCTTGATGTTCCAGATGGCGCCACCGAAACCATTCTTCTGACCGCCGGTATAGGTGAGGCGGATGTACTGCGCCTTGGCATTTCCGAAATCTACCATTGGTGAACCTGCCAGACGGTTTTGTCGCTTGTCGGAGAAGGTCTGCCAGTGCTTACCATCATTCGATGTCTCGATGATATACTGATAGAACTGGGTGCCGTATTCAAACTGAGTCCAGATGCTCTTGATGCTCTGCTTCTTGCCCAGGTCAATCTGAATCCAAGCTGGTTCGGTGGTGCGAGGACGCCAGAGCGTTTCCGGACGGAAGTCGTTGTCGTAGTAGGAAGAGGCGGTAACCTTGGCACCGAAGGCGAGGTTCTTAGCCACCTTCATCTCTGGTTTCAGATCGAGACCTTCGTGGGTTGGGATAACTTCCTTGATAGTGCCGTCGGCATTGAATTCGAGTTTGTCGATAGCCACCTGACGATGGAATCCACGGTTGGAATGCGGATTGTCGTGGCGATGATATACGATGTAGTAGTTGTCGCCTTCCTGCAGTACACTGTTGTGTCCCGGACCATGAACGGTTCCGTCGGCATTGGTCTTGAGGATGGTGCCGTGGTAGGTATAAGGACCGAGCGGACTCTTGGCTGTTGCGTAATCCACACGATAGCTGGCATCCTCGCAATGCTCGCAGGAGTAGAGGAAGTAGTAGATGCCGTTGCGCTTGAAGACGAAAGGAGCCTCAAAGAAGTGAGTAACCTCGGTATTCGGGATGAGTTTGGTTTCGCTGAACGACTTCATATCAGGATTCAGCTTACCTGCTCCACAACCGAAGCCTTTGTAGATGCCCCAGGTTCCCCAATACATATAGACCGAACCGTCATCATCGCGGAAGGTCTGACCATCGAGGGTGATGGCATTCTTCACGAATCTGTCCGGTACGAGTACTGCTTCGCTCTCGCCCAATACGTTCTTCCAAGGACCGCGAGGTGTTTCGCCCACACCCAGATGAAGTTTGCAAGGCTGGCAGTAGAGATAGTAATACTTGCCGTCAGTTTCGTCCTTCATCACATCCGGTGCCCATATCCAGTGGCTGTCTGGCCAGTTCATCGGCATCAGAGTCCAGTTTTTGAAATCCTTGCTGCACCAGAGCTGTGCCGGTCCGAAACCGGCTCCGCTACCGTCGGTGGTAGCATATATATAATAGGTGTCACCAAACTTCTTGATGGTTGGGTCGGCAAAATAGCCAGGCAGGATTGGGTTGCCTGCTCCCGGAGTGTTGTAAGCAGCTTTCTGGGCAGCCCCCATCTGAGGAACTGCCGCAGCTGCCGTTACGAATAGTGTTACAATTATATTCTTATTAACCATATCAACTTCTTTTTTTTAATGTTTATTTCTTGATAACCTTGATGACGAATCCACCGCCCGAAGCAAGATGGATCTTCATTTCTGAATTCTGATGGATGTCGGATTTCTCTATCTTATAATCCTCGGCATCGTGGTTGGCATTGATGCCATCCTTCAATACGATTGCCTCGTAATCGCCATCTGCGAGGAAGTCAAACTTCAAGGTGAGCGTGCGCTCATCCCAGTTGCTCTGACCGCCTACATACCAGTCGTTGCCCTTCTTTCGGGCGGTAACGATATACTTTCCGATTTCGCCCTGTGGCACGATGGTCTTGTCGAAGACTACTGGCAATGAAGCGATGTATCGGGTGTATGGCTCATCAGCCTCGTAGTTGGTAGGAGCGTCGGCGAGCATCGTAAACGGACTGTCCTGTACGATGTAGCAGGCAGCCTGGTGGCATCGTGTACCCATCGAAATCGGTTTGGTGTAGATAGCCTTCCAGTTATCGCGGGTTCCATTTCTCATCGCTCCCGGTGTGAAATCCACCAGTCCTGCCATCATTCGGATGTATGGGAAGGTGACGTCGTAGAGCGGCATATCATTCTTAGCCTCCGTCCAGCGGCATTCTTCCATACCGAATACACTCTCGTAGTTGAGAATGTTAGGATAGGTGCGGTTCAAACCGTGTGGCTTGTAGATGCCGTGCAGGTCGAGGATGAGGTGGTGCTTGGCGGTGCAGGCAGCCAGACGTTCCACCATTTCGATGGCAGTCTGGTCGTCGCGGTCCATGAAATCCACCTTGAATCCCTTGATGCCCATATCAGCATAGGTCTCGCAGATGGTTTCCAGGTTCTCGTCCATCACGTTGAAGACTGCCCAGAGCACGATATCCACGCCCTTGCTCTTACCGTATTCTATGAGCTTAGGCAACTGGATATCGTCTATTGGTTTCAGAATGCTTCCCTCTTTCGAGTTGTACCATCCTTCATCGAGGACGATGTATTCCAAACCGTGATTATGAGCAAAATCTATATAATACTTGTAAGTTTCAAAATTGATGCCTGCCTTGAAATCCACCCCTTTCAGATTCCAGTCGTTCCACCAGTCCCAAGCAACCTTTCCGGGTTTGATCCAGGAAGTATCTCCAATCTTGTTGGGAGCAGCTAGGGCATACACCAGGTTGTTGGTCGGCATCTGTGTATCGTGCTCTGTGATGGCGAAGATGCGCCAAGGATAATTTCGCTTGCCGGAACTTACAGCGATGTAATCGTGGGCACTCTTCACGTGGCTCATGTGTCGCCAAGGGTAGTAAGCCATCTCCTTAGGATAAGGAGCAAAGGCGGCTCTCAGGATACCCTTCTCCTGATCCTGTTTGCTGCTGTTAGCCTTCAGCCACATGCCCGGATAACTCTGCAGGTCGCTTTCCAAAATGGTAACCTTCGCCTTGCCGCAATCTATGGTAGCTGGCAGAAAGGCTAAATCCTGCTTGGCGGTATCGAGCTGAGTCTCGTGATAGATATTCTGGAAAGCCATGGCAAAAGGCTTTTCGGGTGTCGTGGTGTAAGGCAACCATGCCTTCTTGTCCTTGCCGAACTGGTAGGCGGCTGTTTCATTCAGGATGATGGTCTTGCCTTTTCGCTGAGTATGGAATCGGTAAGCCACTCCCTCATCGTAAACTCTGAGGATGATGCCGAAACCGTTCTTCAGTTTCAGGTTCAGCTCCTGATAGCTGGTTTCGATGCTTGGCTGGCGATAGAACGGTGCCTGGATGGTTTCCCGGTGGTTGGAGATTTTGCGACTCGCAACCTTCGGGTTCTTGCCCAAGTCCATTCCATCGCTCAGCACTACACCTATTGAAGACTCCTGTAAAAGAATGGAGCCATTGTATTTAAAATTTAATGAGAGAGCTTTGTCTGTGCTCAGTTCAGCCACAATCTTCCCGTCAGGTGATTTCACCTGATAGTTTTCTGCTGATGCCGTAGCCCCTATATATAATAAGGTGGCGATGAAGAAGAGTTTCTTTACCATAACTTTCTAGGTTTATTATGTTTTGTCTTTTTTGTTATTTGCTTATTCAGAGAAACGTTTGTTAATTCAGGGAAACGTTTTTGCCTTTTCGGAGAATCTTTTTCGTTTCTGCTGCAAAATTACAAAGAGAATCGGGTATTTAATGGAAATAAAGTCCAAAAGACTGCAAAAATCGTTTCAAAGGGGTACAACTAGACGATTTTGTTATCTTTGTGCACGATACTTTTACGACAGCACGTTTTTTTTCTGTTATTTTGCAGCCAGAAAATTAAACGAAACAAATAATAAATCTAGAAGATATGGATTTAAAGCAGTTTACATTATTGATAGGTGTAGCCAGTTTGCCATCTCTGGCAACGGCAGCCACTGTTTATCGCACCATCTTCAAGGTGGCTGCGGTAGCAGTGGATTGTCCGGAGGGCACAGCTCCCCGACTTCCTAATCTCGTGTGGGTAACCTATTCTGATGGTTATTCAGAGTATCGACAGGTACGCTGGGCTAACTCTCCGCTTGCTGATGAGCAGGCTGAGGCTGATGCGCAGAAGCATCCTGCCGGAAGCCAATACGAGATTGGTGGTTTTGTGATTGGTGATGAGACTACCGACAATGGTTATTCTGTCAAGGCACAAGTCAAGGTAGTGGCTGGAGGCTATCAGACTCCTGAAAAGGAAGTGGCTCATACCTTCTCGCTCGCTGATGTGAGCATAGACGGTGACAACCGACTCACCCACAACCGTGATGAGGCTATCCGCGAGATCTGTTCCTGGGATGTTACCCAGCAACTCTACAACTATCGCGATACCTACGGTCTCAGTACCGAGGGCTATACCAAGAGTGATGGCTGGGATTCGCCAGACACCAAGCTCAAGGGTCATGGTTCAGGTCACTATATGTCGGCAATCGCACAGGCATACGCCGTGGCAACCAATCCTGAGCAGAAGGCAATCCTTCGCAAGAACATCACCCGAATGGTGAATGAGTTGCGACAGTATCAGGAGATGACCTTTGTATATAATAAGGATCTGAAGCGCAACTGGGAGGCTCGTGATTTCGCTCCTGAGGCTGAACTCAGAGAGATGAAGGGCACCTGGGCTGCTTTTGATGAGTATAAGAAGCATCCTGAACAGTATGGTTACGGCTATATCAACGCCATTCCGGCTCAGCATTGTGCTCTGATAGAAATGTATCGTGCCTACAACAACTCCGATTGGGTTTGGGCACCTTATTACAGCGTACACAAGCAGCTTGCCGGTCTGATAGACATCGCCACCTACTTTGATGATAAGGAAATCTGCGACAAGGCACTCCTCATCGCCAAGGATATGGGACTCTGGGTATGGAACCGAATGCACTACCGCACTTACGTGAAGCAGGATGGTACCCAGGATGAGCGCAGAGCCAAGCCGGGCAACCGCTACGAGATGTGGGACATGTACATCGCCGGTGAGGTGGGAGGTATGAGCGAATCGCTCTCCCGTCTTTCTGAGATGGTTTCCAATCCGGATGAGAAGGCAAAGCTACTCGAGGCAGCCAACTGTTTCGATGCGCCTAAGTTCTATGATCCGCTGAGCAAGAACATCGATGATATCCGCACCCGCCATGCCAACCAGCATATTCCGATGATTATCGGAGCGCTGCGCAGCTACAAGAGTAATCAAAAGCCATACTATTACAATCTGGCTGAGAACTTCTGGAGTCTGGTGCAGGGCAGATACATGTATGCGATGGGTGGTGTAGGCAACGGAGAGATGTTCCGTCAGCCATACACACAGATTCTGAGTATGGCAACCAATGGACTGCAGGAAGGTGAATCGCAGGCTTATCCGGATATCAATGAAACCTGCTGTGCGTATAACCTCATCAAGCTGAGCAAGGATCTGAACTGTTATAACCCTGATAATGCGCAGTATCTTGACTATATCGAGCGCACGCTGTACAATCAGATTATCGGTTCGCTCAATCCGGACCAGTATCAGACCTGCTATCAGTATGCTGTAGGATTGAATGCCACCAAGCCATTCGGCAACGAGACTCCTCAGAGCTCCTGCTGCGGCGGTACAGGTTCTGAAAACCATACCAAGTACCAGCAGTCGGCTTATTTTGCCAATGACAATACCCTCTGGGTAGGACTCTATATGCCAACCACCCTCCACTGGAAGGAGAAGGGTGTGACCATCAGGCAGGATTGCCTGTGGCCGGCACAGCATTCAGCCATCAAGATAACGGAAGGCGAGGGCGATTTCACCCTGAAACTCCGTGTACCATACTGGGCTACGCAAGGTTTCTCCATCAAGGTGAACGGTAAAGAAGTGGCAAAGAGCTATCAGCCTAGCACCTATGTAGAACTGGAGCAGAAGCACTGGAAGGTGGGCGATGTCGTAGAAATCGACATGCCATTCAGTAAGCATATCGAGTATGGTGCCGACAAGCTTTCGAGCGATGTGGCAAGTATGGACGGTACTCCGCTGAAGACATCCTGGGTAGGAACCCTGATGTACGGACCATTGGTGATGGCAGGTACAGGCGCACAGACCTGGAACCAGGCCACGCTGAACATCGACTCCCGATTGAGCAAGATCACCGTGGGCGAATCGAACGGCGTGACTACAGGAGCAGGAGCCAATCTCCTTACCCTGAAGTTGGATGGCAAGGAATTCCAGCCAGACTATTATCGCAACGCCAATAGTACCCACTACTACCGCATCAACCTGACCGATGCCAAGAGTAAGAAGAGCAAGAAGGTGAAGATAGATTTCACCGAACTGAATTCTCTTCTGAATCTTGCCGCAGAGCGCAAGGCTGATCAGGAGAAGTGGAATGCCCTCTCTCAGAAGGTTCCGGAGTATGCTCCATGGGCACCGTTCGGCTATGAGCGCATGCAGAAGGTGATGGCTCAGGCACAGGAGCTGGTGGCAAAGGGCAAGAAGAAGGTTACCCTGGATGAACTGGAAGGCACTACTGCCATCCTGAACCGTGCCATCAACACGATGCGCCCTGGCAACCTTGCCGAGATGGAAGACCTCCGAGAACTTTCCGGACTGCTTCGCCGTGCCGGTTGGCCGGATGACAACACCAGCGAGGAACTCAAGGAAGCCATCAGTTATGGCAGAATGGTTCAGAAATACGTGACCGACGGAAGTGGAACCCACGACATGATCCATGCTGCTGTGGGAAAACTGAAGAAGGCGATGAAACAATAAAGACATTGAAACAACAAAACAATAAAACATTAAAGACATTATTTAGAATAAACAACATTTAAGAGTAACAAAATCGGCTTAAAAGACGAAAATATCGTCCAATCCGGGCGGTTTAGACGATATTTTCACTCTTTTAGACGATAATGCGGCACGAAATGCTAAATATTGTGTTACTTTGCAATTGAAAATTAAAACATAATAAACCTAGCAAAAATAGAAAATGAGACAGACACAAAAAATCTCAGACTTTGTACATAGCCAAGCTTATGTTAAAGCCATCGTGTGTTTGTTCCTTGCCTGCGGAGGTACATTACCTACTATTGCGGCAAATGAGACCTTATCAAACCCTTCTGTACAATCTGTTCAGCAGAATGGTACCACCATTAAAGGTGTGGTTGTAGATGAACAGGGCGAACCTATCATTGGTGCAAGCGTTGTAGAAAAAGGCAATGCTAAGAATGGTACCGTTACCGATCTTGATGGTAACTATACCTTGCAGCTCAAGAAAAGCAATGCTCCTGTTGTCGTTTCCTATATTGGATATAAGAGTGTAACCATCGTCAAGGGTGGCAAGGTTACTCTGCAGGCAGACAACAAGCTCCTGGATGAGTTGGTTGTCGTAGGTTATGGTACCCAGAAGAAGGCTACCCTTACTGGTTCTGTATCTTCTATCGGTAGTGACGAATTGAGTAAGATGGCTGCTACCAACATTACCAATGCCCTGGCTGGTAAGACTGCGGGTGTCATCGCCAATACCCGTACAGGTGAGCCTGGTGCTGATGATGCCAACATTCTTATTCGTGGTAAGGGTACAATGGGTGATACATCCCCATTGATTGTAGTTGATGGTGTTGCCGATCGTTCTTTCGGTCGTTTGAATCCAGATGACATCGAGAGTATTTCCGTATTGAAGGATGCTTCTGCTGCCATTTATGGTGCTCGTGCAGCCAATGGTGTTATCCTCGTTACCACCAAGCGTGGTAAGGCAGGTAAGGTACAGGTGAAGTATGATGGTACTGTATCTTTCTCTCAGCCTACCCGCATCCCTAAGATGCTGAATGCTTATGAGTATGCTACTTATACCAATGAGTTTGATAAGAACCGAGGTGCTGCACTTACCTATCCGGAAACTGCCATTCAGAAAATCAAGGATGGAGCAGACCAGATTAGCTTCCCTGATACCAACTGGTGGGATGCTGTAGCACAGGATTGGGCTACCAATACCCAGCATAGTCTTTCTATTAGCGGTGGTACAGAGAAAATTTCTTTCTATACTTCTGCTCAATATATGCAGCAGGATCCTATTTACAAGAATAGTCCGCAGAAATATAAGCAATATCAGTTTATCACGAATCTTGATGCACAAATCAACAAGAGCATCAAGTTGAGTATGGATATCTTGGGACGTCGTGAAACCCGCGACCGTGGTGTACGCTCTACAGAGGATATGTTTGGTTATTTCCTGACCACCAATCCTATGTCTGCTCCTTACTATCCTAACGGATTGCTCCGCAAGGGATTCGATGGTGTAACCAATAATGCAGTCTTGATGATTTCTGATATTCCTGGTAAGAGCAATACAACCAATAATACATTGAATATCAAACCGAAAGTTCATGTAGATTTGGATGTTGTTACCAAAGGATTGTATGCGGAAGGATATGCTGCGTTGGATTTCAATTACAACAATGGAAAGACAATGTACACTCCTTTTGATATCTATCAGTACAACTCGGAAACTCAGGAGTATGATAATTTGAGAAGTTCTACTGGTAATATTTCGCTTGATTCTTGGTCTAGCAACTCTGACCGTATCACTTTGAATGCCCGCATTGGCTACACTCGTACCTTTGGCGATCATAAGGTGGATGCTTTCGTATCTTACGAGCAGATGAAGTACAAGTACAATTACCTGTATGGTTATCGTACTAATTTCATGTCATTTGCACTTCCTGATCTTGATTTTGGTGGAACCAAGGATACAGACAAAAATAATTCGGGAAGTTCTGATGAGTTTGCTCGCCAGAACTGGTTCGGTCGTGTAAACTATAACTATAAGGATAAGTATCTTGCAGAGGCAACTTTGCGTTATGATGGTTCTATGAACTTTGCCAAAGGTCACCGCTGGGGTCTGTTCCCTGCTGTGTCTGCTGGTTGGGTAATGTCTGAGGAAAGCTGGTTTAAGCCACTCACCAAGGCTGTCAATTTCTTGAAGTTGAAGGCTTCGTATGGTGTTATGGGTAATGATAATATCTCGGCTTATCAGTATTTATCTACCTATTCTTACCGTGTAGGAGACAATGCAAACTTGTATGCCTTTGGCACCAATCCATCCTTAGTACAAGGTATTTATTCTTCAACTGTGGCTAATCCATTGGTAACATGGGAAAAGGCTCATTCTTGGAATGCCGATTTCTCTTCTCAGTTCCTGAATGGAATGTTTGGCTTGGATTTCGACTGGTTTAAGTCTGCCCGTCGTGATATCTTGATTACTCGTAATGCTTCAGTTCCAACCTATTCTGGTTTGACTTTGCCTTCTGAGAATCTCGGTAAGGTAGATAATACAGGTTTCGAAGCAGTTGCTTTCTATAAGGATCACAAGGGTGATTTCTCCTGGAATGTATCTGCCAATGTTACTTATGCAAAGAATGAGGTGATCTATATGGATGAGGCTGTGAAGACTGTAGCTTGGCAGCGTATAACAGGTCATTCTATGGAAGGCTATACACTTTATCATGCCACTGGCATATATCAGACTCAAGAAGAAGTGGACAATTCTATTCATTTGCCAGGAGCAAAACCTGGTGACTTGATTTATGAGGATACCAATGGTGATAAGCAGATAACCTGGGATGATGCTGTTCGCACAGATAAGAGTGCTACTCCACGCTGGATGTTTGGACTTACCCTTGGTGGTTCTTGGAAAGGTCTTGACTTCACAGCTTTCTTCAAGGGACAGGCTGATGCACAGATTCTCGTAAAGCCAACCATGAATATGGCAAAGGAGTTCTATGATGGACGTTGGAGAGAAGATGCTTCTGAGTCAGAAAGACTCAATGCAAAATATCCACGTGCATTCATGTCTGTATCTCAGGTTGATACCCGTAATGCGCTGGATTCTGACTGGTGGTTGCGTGATGCTTCTTTTGTTAGATTGAAGTCTATGGAAATCGGTTATACATTCCCTAAGAATCTGATCCAGCATATTGGTTTGACCAATGCTCGTATCTACGTGAATGGTAACAATCTCTTTACTATTGATAGCGTGAAGATTTTCGATCCAGAGATGACTGCCGGTATCAAGGGATATCCTATTCAGCGCTCATGGACATTCTGTCTTAATTTAGCATTTTAATTAAAAAATAGACAACAATGAAATATAATATATTTAAAGGAAGTGCCATTGTATGTATGGCATTAATGATGGCATCTTGCTCCGATTTCCTGGATGTAGATCCTCATAATAAAATTTCTGATGCTGCTGTCTGGAGTAATGTTGATTTGGCAAATGCTGCTCTTAGCGATTGCTACAGATATGTAGAAGGTGAGAATGAACAAGGTGTTCCTTTTGCTAGCTATACTGATGACATGTATCATCGTACTGGTTATGCTACGGAAACTTATACAGAGGGTAATGTGTCCTGCGATAACTACAACGTTGGTTTTTCTGAGGCTCGTGGTAACACTTGGAATTTCTATTATACAGGAATCAAACAAGTGAATGAATTGTTGGAAAATATAGATAACGTTCCTGCAGCAGAAGGTACTTCTGATGCAACTAGAAAAAAGCTTATCAAGGGACAGGCTTATTTCCTTCGTGCATTCTTCTATCATCAATTATATTCACTCTATGGCCGTGTTCCTCTGATTTATTCTACACTCGGTATCAATTCTGAGTTTAGTCAGACACGTGCTCCTATGGATGAGGTTGCTGATTCCATTTGCAAGGATTGTGATCGTGCGGCAAATATTCTGCCTACAAAATATAGTTCAAGTGATGATTTCGGACGTGCAACAAAGGGAGCTGCTTTAGCAGTTAAGGCTCGTACTTTGCTTTATAAGGCTAGTCCTTTGTTTGGTACTCCTTCCCAGGAGCGTTGGCAGGCTGCTGCTGATGTCAATAAGGCTGTCATTGATTTGAACGTTTACAGTTTGTCTTCTGTCAGCAATGCTGATGAGTATGCGGCTCTATTCTATAATGCAGAAAATCCGGAAATCATCTTTGAGAAGCTTTACAATGTAAAAGACCCAGAAGGTGGTGCATTAAACTATCTTTTCCAAGCTCCTATGGGTGCCTTTACCGGTGGTCATGGTTGGGGTGTCTGGTTGCCAACTTATCAGGCTGCTGATATTTATGAGAATGCGGATGGCAGTAAGTTCGAAATGAAAAATGTCGGTCCACATGCTATTCAGATGCCTAGCGTTGTTGATGGACAAACCGTTTATAAGGATACAACGATTTTGGCTACCTCGAATTCTCCATACGAAGGTCGTGAGATGCGTTTCTATGCAAACTTTATTTATGATGGTTCAAAATGGGGCTATGGTGATGCCAATCGTGTAATTGGAATTTACGAACCAGGTCAAGCTGGTGTCAAGGGTGGTAATTCCTCAGCTTGCAATACAGATGACGAGTACTGGAATGCAACCAAGACCGGATACTATATGAAGAAGTTCCTGAATCCTAATTATAATAATGAGCAGGAGGATGAGGTGGATACTACTCCTTGGATTTTCTTCCGCTTGGCTGAAATCTATCTGAACTATGCAGAGTGCCAGATGGAGCTTGGCAATAAGGCTGAGGCTTTGAAGTATATCAATCTGGTTCGTCAGCGTGTAGGACTTCCTGCTGCAACTGGTAAGGACTTGCGTGCTGAATACGAATATGAGCGTCGTGTTGAGTTGATGTTCGAGGGACAGCGTTTCTTCGATCTCCGTCGTTGGCAGAAAATGCCGGAAGCATATTCTGCTGCAAATCTTCCTACTGCCATGAAGATTTACAAGATGAAGGATGGTTCGTTGCTTTACTCTCATGATTTGGCTCCACTTCAGACTAGAATATTCAGAGATAAGATGTATTGGATGCCGATTCCTCGTTATGAGTTAGAGAAGTGTCCGAATTTGGATCCTGCTCCTTATTCTGTGGCAGACAGTAAAAATTAAAAGTTAAATATATGGGATAACTGAGTTTCTTGAAATTTGGTTATCCCATTTTGTTTGACTAGCATGTGTATTGTCTAATGGGTGCAAGTCCCTAACGAGCCCTAGTAGTGGGAATCGTCCAGCCAGAGAGACAAGGGTGTCCGTGGCGACGCGGAATCTGAAAGAAGTCAGCGGCAAAAATCTGACCCAACGCACAGAAACTTGATATAAGGCTGCTTGTAGGGATAAGACTGCAAAAGGAGTCAAAGTCCAATAACTACTCGGAACTGCATGCAGTAAATCAAGTGGGTATAAGATGGAAAGACAGCATGCTTAACTAGTGAGGTCTCACGGACATGTCGA
>OHVZ01000062.1_pt1 | contig 60532 bp, 48 predicted proteins | sample 1579561 | NCBI WGS metagenome assembly OHVZ01 (sample SAMEA3882547, study PRJEB24775) | human gut metagenome | biome: human-associated habitat; feature: intestine environment; material: feces | place: Netherlands | collected 2009/2010
ATCACCTCCGTGCGGTGGCAGGCCTCCTTGTCCATGAAGTTGACGATGGCCTCCCACGACGCCTTGCGGCCCAGCGGATCGCCGTAGTCCTCGATGAAGCCGTTGACGAAGTCGACGTTCGAGACGGTATCCTTCACCCAGTCGATGTTGTACTCGTCAAAGCGCTTCAGGTCGCCCGTGCGGTAGTACTCGATCAGGGCGCCGATGGTCGACTTCTGCGGCTCGGCAGCCACGGCCTGCGCCTTCTCGAGCCAGTAGACGATGCGCTCGATGGCCGGCGAGTACATGCCGCCGACCTTCCACACGCGCTCGTAGATGCGGCCCGTCTTCTCCTCCTTGACCAGCTGCGAGTTCAGACCGTAGGAAACCGGCTCGGGATTGCCCGCATCGGCGGCCGCCATGTCGGCGTAGAACTTCTCGGCCTCGGCCTGCCGCACGTTGCGGTAGTAGTTGCTCGACGAGGTCCAGAGCAGGTCCTCGCCCGCCGTCTGGTTGAGCCGCGTCGGATAGAGGTCGGGGTTGAAGATCGCCTCGCAGACCAGCTCGAACATCGGCTGCAGATCACCGGGCAGAGCGGCGGGCAGCGACGTCGCCACCTCGCGGAAATAGGCTTCGGAGAACTCCGGCACGAACTTGTCGTTGGAATAGTGGTGGTGGATGCCGTTGGCGAACCATACCTTCTTGAGATACTTCTCGAGGGCCTTCCACTCCTCCGTCGTGCGGTCGCCCGCATAGTTTTCATAGATCGCCTCCAGCGTGCGGCGCACGGGCAGGTTCACGGCGCAGTTCTGGTCGTAGAGGATGTCGCGTCCGCACTTCGCCGCCTCCGAAAGGTAGTAGATCAGCTCCTTCTGCTCGAGCGGCAGCGCCTCGAAGCCCGGAACCTCGTAACGGATGACCTTGATGTCGTCGAAGCGGTCGACGATCCACGGAGCCTGCTCCTCGTGCGGGGCATTGCCGCACGACGCAAGGGCCAAAAGGGGAAATGTCATAAGAATGGTACTTTTCATAACGGTACTGTCTGGGTTAATCCGCACGAAGATAGCAAAAAAAGCAGTGAAAATTCCGTGCCCGGCAGCTTTTTTAATTTTTAATTTTTCATTCTTAATTATCTTTTCTACCTTTGCCCCCGCACAACCCGATCGAAAAGAGATGGAAGTATTTACAAGCGTCAAGGAACTCCGCGCCCGTCTGGACGGGGTGGAGCCGTCGGGAATCGGTTTCGTCCCGACAATGGGCGCCCTGCATGCAGGACACCGTTCCCTCGTGGAGCGCGCACGCAAGGAGAATGCCACGGTCGTCGTGAGCGTCTTCGTCAACCCCACGCAGTTCAACGACAAGAACGATCTGAAACACTATCCGCGCACGCCGGAGGCCGATGCCCGCGTGCTCGAAGAGGCCGGAGCCGACTTCGTGCTCATGCCCTCCGTCGAGGAGATCTACCCCGAGCCCGATACGCGGCAGTTCGACTTCGGACTCATTGACAAGGTCATGGAGGGCGCCACGCGCCCCGGACACTTCAACGGCGTGGCGCAGGTCGTCAGCCGCCTGTTCGACATCGTGCGGCCCCGCCGCGCCTACTTCGGCGAAAAGGACTTCCAGCAGATTGCCGTGATCCGCGCCATGGTCGAGCAGCTCGGCCTTCCCATCGAGATCGTCGAGTGCCCGATCGTCCGCGGCGAGGACGGACTGGCCCTCTCGTCGCGCAATACGCTGCTCGATGCCCCGCACCGCACCGCCGCACCCCACATCTACGCCACGCTGCGCGCCGCCGTCGAGGCTTCGCACCGCCTCACGCCCGCCGAGCTCAAGCGCTGGGTCACCGAAGAGGTCGAGCGCAACCCGCTGCTCAAGGTGATCTACTACCAGTCGGTCGACGCCCGCACCATGCAGGAGGTCACGACGTGGAACGACGCCCCTCGCATCCAGGGCTGCATCGCCGTGCAGGCAGGCGACATCCGTTTAATCGACAACATCCGCATCCGATAATGAAATTCCAGATTGAAGTAATCAAATCGAAGATCCACCGCGTGACGGTCACGCAGGCCGACCTGAACTACGTGGGCAGCATCACCATCGACGAGGCGCTGCTCGAGGCCGCCAACATCCTCGAGGGCGAGAAGGTCCAGATCATGGATATCAACAACGGCGAGCGCTTCGAGACCTACACGATCAAGGGCGAGCGCAACAGCGGCTGCATCTGCCTGAACGGCGCCGCCGCACGCAAGGTGCAGGTGGGCGACGTGGTCATCATCGCCTCCTACGCCCTGATGGACTTCGAGCAGGCCAAGCAGTTCCGCCCCTGGATCGTCTTCCCCGACACGGCGACGAACCGGCTGGTCAAGTAGCGCCGGGGCACAACAACAAGCCGCCGGGTCAGGCGGCACCGGGGCACGGCGACGAACCGGCCGGTCAGGCTGCACCGGAGCACGGCGACGAACCGCCGGGTCAGGCAGCACCGGGGCACGGTCCCGCAGCCGCACCGGCCGCACCGGCCGCACCGGACCCGAAATCGAGGCCCCGCGACATCGGCGAGGAGGTCGAAATACCTATTTTTAACAGAAAATCTCCCTTTCCGGGGAGATTTTCTGTTTTTAATCGTTATATTTGCGATTGGCGATTCCGCCGCAGGAGCCCGGCCACACCCCCGACGGCCGCCGGGACGCCCCCTCCGGCCCGATCACCCGAACTTAAACGACACGAGATGGACATCACGCTTTCCGTCGCAGCCTTCCTCTTCTCGATCATCGGCACGGCCGGCTGCATCATTCCGGTGCTGCCCGGTACGGTCATGAGCTACGCCGGACTGCTGTGCGCCTACTTCACCTCCTACTCGCACATATCGACCCCGGCCGTGTGGATCTGGCTGGCCGTCTCCGTCGCGGTTTGCGCCGCCGACTACTTCCTGCCCGCCTGGATGACCCGCCGCTTCGGCGGCTCGAAGGCCGGAGCCATCGGCGCCACCGTCGGCGTCATCGCGGGTTTCTTCCTCTTCCCGCCCTTCGGCGTCATCCTCGGCCCCTTCATGGGCGCCGTGCTGGGCGAACTGCTCCACGACAAGAGCGACCCGGCCAAGGCCCTGCTCATCGGCTTCGGCTCGTTCCTCTCGTTCATCGTCGGTACGGGGCTCAAGCTCGCCGCCTCGGTCGGCATGTTCATCCATGTCGCCACCGACACCTATCCCGTCGTGCGGGACTGGCTTGCAACGATTTTCTAATTTCTAACTCAATACCCATCGCGTATGAACATGAAACGGTTTCTGATTCTGGCGGTCGTCGTGCTGTCGATGCTCGCCACGGCTTGTAGCAAGTACAAGTACGAAACGGTCAAGGGTGATCCGATGAAGACCCGCATCTACACCCTGCCCAACGGCCTGAAGGTCTACATGAGCGTCAACAAGGAGGCGCCGCGTCTGCAGACGGCCATCGCCGTGAAGGTCGGCGGCAAGAACGACCCCGCCGAGACGACCGGTCTGGCCCACTACTTCGAGCACCTGATGTTCAAGGGCACGCCCAACTACGGCACTTCGGACTATGCCGCCGAGAAGCCCATGCTCGACGAGATCGAGCAGCTGTTCGAGGTCTACCGCCAGACGGAGGACGAGGTCGAGCGCGCGGCGATCTACCACCGCATCGACTCGATCAGCTACGAGGCGTCGAAACTCGCCATTCCGAACGAGTACGACAAACTCATGTCGGCCATCGGCGCCAACGGCACGAACGCCTTTACGTCGCAGGACATGACCGTCTACGTCGAGGACATCCCCTCGAACCAGATCGAGAACTGGGCCAAAATCCAGGCCGATCGCTTCCGGAACCCCGTGATCCGCGGCTTCCACACCGAGCTGGAGACCATCTACGAGGAGAAGAACATGTCGCTCACGCAGGACAGCCGCAAGGTCTGGGAGACGATGGACGCCGCGCTCTTCCCGCACCACCCCTACGGCACGCAGACCGTGCTGGGTACGCAGGAGCACCTGAAGAACCCCTCGATCACCAACGTCAAGAACTACCACAAGACCTACTACGTGCCCAACAACATGGCCGTGTGCGTGGCCGGTGACTTCGATCCCGACGAGATGATCGCCACGATCGACAAGTACTTCGGCGACATGCAGCCCAACGAGAACCTGCCGAAGCTGGAGTTCGAGCCCGAAGCCCCGATCACCGAGCCCATCGTGCGCGAGGTCTACGGTCTGGAGGCCGAGAACGTCACGCTGGGCTGGCGTCTGCCGGGCGCCACGGACAAGTCATGGGACGTGGCCAACATCGTGGGCAGCATCATCTATAACGGACAGGCCGGTCTGATCGACCTCGACCTCGTGCAGCAGCAGAAGGTCCTGATGGCCTACGGCTACGCCTCGGCGCAGCCCGACTACGGACAGTTCATCGTCGCAGGCCGCCCGAAGGCCGGGCAGACGCTCGACGAGGTGCGCGACCTGCTGCTCGCGGAGGTGGCCAAGCTGCGCACGGGCGACTTCGACGAGAAGCTCATCCAGGCAACGGTCAACAACTACAAGATGCAGCTCATGCGGCAGACCGAGGACAACAACAGCCGCGCCCTCGCCTTCGCCTACTCGTTCATCTACGGCACCGACTGGGCCGACGAGGTGCACCAGCTCGACCGCATGGCCAAGATCACGAAGCAGGATGTCGTCGACTGGGCCAACAAGTACCTGGGCGAGCAGAGCTACGCCATCGTCTACAAGCGTGAGGGCGAGGACAAGAGCGTGCAGAAGATCGCCGCTCCGAAGATCACCCCGATCGTCACGAACCGCGACAAGCAGAGCGACTTCCTGACCTCGATCCAGCAGACCGTCGTGAAGCCCATCGAGCCCGTCTTCGTGAACTACGCGACCGACATGTCGCAGTTCGACGCCATGCCGGGCGTACACGTGCTCTACAAGCAGAACGAGATGAACGACATCTTCACGCTGATCTACGTCTTCAACACCGGCACGGAGAACGATCCCGAGCTGGGCATGGCCTTCGACTACGTGAGCTACCTCGGCACCGCGGAGATGAGCGCCGAGCAGATCGCCTCGGAGATGTACGACATTGCCTGCTCGTTCTCGATGCAGGCCGGTGCCAACCAGTCGTGGATCACGATCTCGGGCCTGAGCGAGAACATGCCCAAGGCGATGGAGATCGTCGAGGGGCTGCTCACCGGAGCACAGCCCGACGAGGCGATCCTCGCCAACATGAAGGAGGACACCATGAAGAGCCGCGCCGACGGCAAGCTCAGCCAGGGCCGCAACTTCGGCGCCCTGCAGCGCTACATGATGTACGGTCCGGAGTTCATCGCCCGCACGACGCTGTCGAACGACGCCCTGAAGGCGCTGACCTCCGAGCAGCTGCTCGCAAAGGTGCGCTCGCTCATGGGCAAGCAGCACGAGGTGCTCTACTACGGCCCGCAGCCGCAGAAGGAGCTGCAGTCGACGCTCGCCGCATACCACAAGGTCGAGGGTGAGCTCGCACCGCTGGAGAAGAAGTTTGCCCGGCCGCTCCTGACCGACAAGAACGAGGTGCTGCTGGCCCAGTACGACGCCAAGCAGCTCTACTACCTCCAGTATTCCAACCGCGGCGAGAAGTTCGACCTCGCGGCCGATCCCGCCATCACGCTCTACAACGAGTATTTCGGCGGCAGCATGAATGCCATCGTCTTCCAGGAGATGCGCGAGGCACGCGGTCTGGCCTACTCCGCGTCGGCATGGCTCTCGACGCCGTCGTTTGCCGACGGCAGCTACAGCTACCTCGCCTTCATCGCCACGCAGAACGACAAGATGCAGCAGGCCATCGAGGCATTCGACGAGATCATCAACGACATGCCCGAGTCGGAGGCTGCCTTCCAGATCGCCAAGGAGTCGCTCATCTCACGCCTGCGCACCGAGCGTACCGTGCGCGACCAGGTGCTCTGGTCCTACATCTCGCTGCGCGACATGGGGCTGACCGAAGATCGTGACAAGCAGATCTTCGAGAAGGTCCAGACGATGACGCTCGACGACGTGAAGGCCGCACAGGAGAAGTGGGTCAAGGATCGTCCCTACGTCTACGCCATTCTGGGCGACATCAAGGACCTCGACCTGAACTACCTCAAGACGCTCGGTCCGATCAAGACCCTCTCGCAGGAGGAGATCTTCGGATATTGATCCCTGCAACACATCATCCCGAAGAGCAGCCCCTCACGGGCTGCCCGGGATACACGAAAGGACGGGCTGCCGGTATACCGGCAGCCCGTCCTTTTGCCATCCATACCCGTCCGCTGCATCGGACCGCAGAGCCCCCACCTTGGCAATGCCATCATCGCGTCACCTGCAGTCCGCTGCACGGCAGAGAGAAAAGGAGGTTGCGACAGTCCGGAGTTCCGAAACCGTGCGCAGGAGCGTCCGGACATATCGGCCGCAGGGATTACCCGTAAAAAAAGCGGGGCCGCATCGACGACGGCCCCGCTTTAAAGGTCATTGCAGGATTACTCGATCTCTATGTCGCGCACACAGCGGATTACGGATGCCTCATCGGGTTTGGCAATCGTAACATGGCCGTCCCTGCAGTACCAGGAGGGCTCGAACTCGAAGTTCCTCCCATATGTACCAAAAGAATAATACGAACCGACAAACGTATATAACCCGGACCACCAGTTGGCGTTCACCTCCGAAGTGATGTAATTCGACATGAGGCTGGCCTCCCGGATATTGGGCACCCGATACCCCGAAGGACAAGGCGTCCCGTCATTCTCGAGCATCGTTTTCAGCGTGGGATAGTCTCCCGAATAGGTGACCCGGGGCCCCGTTTCAAACGCCGAATAGGTCCGGGAGTTGGGTGAATATTCGTCACTGGGGTCCAACTCGCCTGAAACGTCAATACTGCGGATCGATTTTTTATTGATCCGGGTGAGATTAAACCGATACACCGAATTCTTGTCGTTGGTTTCATTCACGGTCTCGAAAACAACGGAGAAATCGGGCATTTTGTCGGCATTGTTCAGATTGGCGACAGCCTCCTGCTCGGTTGCCGGGTCCATACCGAGATTACGCACGCAGCGCACGGTATAGCGGCCCGGCTTGGTGGTATATTGCTGGTAGGCACTCGTCGACAGACCCTCCTCCGCCCACAACATCGTGGGATAATTGCTGTAGTTGCCATCCTTGCCCCACAGGGTGCTGCTGACCACATGCAGACGCCACAGCACGGCCCCGTTCGCATTCGTTTCGTTCACCCCGTAATTATTGTACCGATCATACAGCCACGCATCCTCATGAATTCCGCCGTCACCGACATAAAGGGCCGTCAACTGCTGGATCGACGCAATGTACCACCGTACCTCCGAGGGGTCGATCAGGCCGTTTCCGTTGTTGTCGCGATTGCGCATGAGGCAGGTGTAACGGGCTGTCGCCAGGTCGTCCTCGTCCCTGAGAAAGATCAGGTTATAATCATTCTCCCGGTCATAATCGAGGTAATCGGTCCAATACCTGTAATTGAACCCGCCGTTGCCGTCCGTCAACTGCCACAACCGCGCCGTATTGTACAGGCCGTTCGAGCGGGAGTTGTTGCCGTAATTGGGACGAGCAATCGCCGCATCGGAGTATGTCTCGCTGCGGTTGTAAAACCAGAGATTGCCTTCCGACTCGTCGATCACCTCGCAGCCCCAGGCGGTATTCAGGTCGGCGCGCGCGATGTCGTAGACGGCCTGGATCGACCGCTGGCGGATCGTCACGACGCTGCCCGTGGCCGAGCTGTCACCGTCGGCACTGAACTGCGTGTCGCACAGGATGTGCATCATGCGGTTGTCCTGATTGACAAACTCCTTCCACAGCGTGGGACGCACCTCGCCCGTAATGGGGTCGTGGTCGTAGTAGGACTCGTCGACGAAGATGGTCACGTAGATCCGGTGGCGGCGGTAAATATCCGGCCGGTCGGGGTACTGCTGCCGGAGCTCGGGGTCCACCTCCTCGAGAAAATCGTTCGTCTGCCCCCGGTCGTAGCGCGTCTTCTGCTCGCGGATGTACTGGCAGAACTCCAGCACGTTCATCACCTCATCGGGATGGTACGACCGGTTTCTCTTGCTGTACTGACCCGTACTGGTGTCGATCTCGTTCACGCGGAACCACACCCACCTGTAATCAAGTCCGTTGGGAATCTCCACGCCGTTGACCCGTTCGGGCATGCCCTCGCGGCCGAAGGGGGTCTTGACATACCAGGTGACATCCTCCGGCGTGATGTTTTCCTGATCGAAGACAAAGACCCGCTGCCCGTAGTGCGCATCGAACGTATAGACCGACTCCTTGGCGATGTAGACATGTCCGGTTGCGCCCGACTCGTTCTCCACGTTGGTCGAGACCTCGACCTGGATGTTCTCCACGCCCTTGATCGTAATCGTATAGATGTAATGCGTATTGCGATTCACGCTGTAATCATCCTTGCTGGTACGGATATCCCCCAGATGAATGTAGTAGACCACATCCGCATTGAGCGTCTGAGCCGGGGCACCCACACCCACATCGACATCCATGGCCACCTGCCCCTTGACAATCAGATAGGTTGCCGTTTCCGGGGCATATTCCCACAATCCGTTCGTCGTATCGTACCTTCCGGAGGCGTCCTTGTTCCGCCGGTCACGCAGGTGGTATTTTTCATTTACGGACTTCTTGCACTCGGGACGGTTCTCATACATGTAGAACGAAAAACCATGCTCCGCGCCATCCTCTACCTGAACGGACTGTCCACTGCTGTTGACATAGGTGAAAGTCTTCAATGTCTGGCTCTCGAAAGCCACGTCATAACTGTTGAAAAGGCCTGCATCGGCATCATGATTCTCCGTTCCGGCATCTCGCTCGAAAAGATAACTGCCGCGCGGAAGATTTATCACCTGCCACGATTCGGGCGTGAAACTTTTGATGCGCTGCACGGTCTCGCCGTCCGTCGTCGTGACTGAGGATTCATTGCCGACCGCTGCACGGACCCGGACCTCGATTTTGGCGTCGACGCGGAACAGCGAGACAGAGACGGCATCGCCCGTTGACGACGTAATGCCGGTCTGACTGACGGTGATCCCAGTCACATCTCCTGTCATGGGGAAACGGCCGGTTCGGTCCGTCGTATCGTGGTTCAACGTACCGACCATCTCCATCAGTTCGTCGCGGGTCTGGATGAAACCGAACATTTCGGACGAGATGCTGAAAATATCGGTATCGAGATTGGCCACGATACAAATCTCACCTCCGGTAAGTTGCGGGACCTTCATCCGGATGGTACCGGTAGTTTTGGGCTCCGTGCTGCTCAACTGATTGTCGACCATCCAACAGTTCACATTGGCCGAAATCACGCTACTATGCGAATCCCGTTTGTTGCTGTTGTCAAAGAAATGGCCGGCAACACGATTCCCGTTCTGATCGAAAAGGAACACATAAAGATTCGAGACACGCGACTCGGCCACCTGTCCGAGCGTCGAGCGCGTCGTAATCTGCACCTCGTCGAAATCGGTATGGCCGAAATTGAGGTTTACCCACACGTCGCCCTCGCCGGGCTGCACCTGCCTCAGATCGGGGTCCTTGATGCACCCCGACAGGAGCAGTCCGCAGAGACTAAAGCAGTATATCAGTCGTTTCATAGCTTGCCGGTTATCAATTGAAAGTTATGTTACCGCCGCCGGGCGTCCAGTCTTCGACAACGAAGTCGAAATTACCTCGGTAGGGATTATAGGTCACCCCGACCTGCACACGAATGAAATCATTGCGCTTGATTTCATGGACATCGCTCGCTACGCCCGTCTCCGAATCGATTGTGCGGAGAACCACCGCTTCGCGCACGGCCTTTCCATATTGGACCGGATACAGCACAAACTGCGACCACTCACCGGTTCCGTTATATCCCACCACGACCTCGCTCCCCGAGGTTCCGGGACGGATGTTGAGATAGGCTCCGATAGTTCCCGATCGGAACAGGTAATACCCGCTGCCGGTACTGTTCTGCGTCAGCGTAAACAGTTCGGCCTGCGTCGCATAATCCTCCCATCCGACCATCTGCAGCCGATATTGCTCTCCGGGCGAATCGGGGGCCGCCACGGTGATTTTCTGGATGTAATCCTCCGTCTCGACATTGCGCACGTAGTAACCCGAGCCGCTCTTTTCGAGTTTCCAGATGTAATTGTAGTATTTGGCCTCCTTGCACGCATCGAGCACCTCCTGAGGCGAATAGGTCCCGCTGGGCCGCTGCTCCGTAACATAGAGCCTGTCATTCTCGACATAGAGATAGGAATCCAGTTCTCCGCTCTGAAGACCGCGCCGCTTGATAATGAAATAGGGGCCCTGCGCATCCACATCCGACAGACGGTAGATTCGCTTGCCGTCGTTGCTGAGCGAAAAGGTATAATAGTCATCCGTACCGACCTCCAACGTGTAGACATAGTTGTTGTCCGGATCGCGGCTCTCGTAGATCAGGCCGTCGAAAATCGTCTTCACCCCCATCTCCTTCGTGATGCGCTGCCCCGGAACAAACGGCGTGATCGCATTCTCGTGCGTAGCGACCGGGGCGCCCTTGCCGTGATAATCGGTCGCGAGCGCATAATTCCCGTCACTATCGAGCCGCGAGAAGAGATAGCAGGTCGACTGCGTAAAGTTGTCGCTGAACGTCAGGTCCGAAATCGACAGGTCGACGTCGCTGTAGTTGCGCACGCCGATCCGGATGCGGGCACTCGTATATTCCAGCTTGACCGACGTTCTGTTGACGCCGGCCACCAGATTGATGTTCTCCGAGCAGCTCTGCGGAATCAGCACATCGCTCGGACGCAGATACGGGAAGGGAGCTCCTTCGATCTCGGGAATGCGCAACTGGAGATTGTAAAAATTCGCACGGCCCGGATTGAAGTTTTCGATGCCGGAGTTCGGATCGAAATCCGCGACCAGCGACTGGACCCGTGCCGCAACCCCCGTGTTGCCGAAGGTATCCGACTCGGAATAGTTGGCCACGGCAAGCAGGACGTAATTGCCCCGCGCGAGTTTCTCGACATCGCCGTGCTTGGGGGCGTTGTAATCGAACGTCACGCGCACGACGCGGCTCTGGCTCAACGTCGGATCGACCTGCCCGACATCGTTGACAAAGCCGTTCGACCCGTCCGCATCGTTGGCTATCTGCGGATAGGCCGGATTGTTGGGATCGAAGATGTTGCGGTAGGCCACGAGCCGGTTGTCGTTGTAATCGATCAGGAACAGGGATATGTGGTCGATCAGGTTCACATCGGCCTTGGACGCACGGGTCCCGGTCGAGGCGACAAGCGCCGAAAGGTCCGCCGTCAGCACAAGCGTGGCCGGTTCGCGCACCCCGGGCTCCTTCGTATGGTCACCTGCTCCGGGCTCGGCCTTGCCGCACCCGCCGGCAAGCGACAGCAGCAGGGGAACAATCAGAAATATGAATATCCTACGCATGATTTCTTCCGGTTAATCGTGTCACAATTCGATGTCGTAAGAGGAGTCGCGCATGTTCCAGTCGGCCGCGGTGATCGTCAGCTCCACATCCGCCTCGTTGATCCGGATCGTGTAGGTGTACCGCTTACCGGGCCGATACTCCTCCGAGATCACGCCTCCGTTGTCGTCATACTCCGTACCCTTCGGGATGGTGACCCGATAGACGCCCTCTTCGGCGTTGCGCGTGGTGAAGCAGAATTGCAGATTCCCGGACGAGGCCTGCGGCAGGATCAGCAGCCAGCCGTCGTTGCGCGTGAACTGCTCGCCGGACGTCGTGCCGGCCTGCGTATAGGCGAGGGCCGGCCGGACGGTCGAGGTCTGCGTCTCGGTCGAAAATTCGACACCGCTGTTGCTCCAGTAATAGATCCGTTCGGTCGCGGGCGGATTGTAACTCATGCTCCAGAAAAAGTCGTCCGCGGCAGTCTCGGTGCCGTACACCAGGATGCCGATCGACGCGAAATCCTTCGTATCGGCGTTCTGGAGGTAACACGAAGTCAGGTAATCGGTATTGTCGTAGCTCGCCTCCACGCGGAAGCGCACGGCCGCCAGCGCATGTTTGAAATTCAGCGTCACGGGCTGCGAGAGATCGACCGACGGAACGGTCGTGTCGACCTCGTTGTAGGCGACGAGCAGGTCCTCCTGATAGTCCGAGGTCGAGTAGGTCATGGCAAAGGTCGTGGCATCGGAGGTCGTGAGTACCTGATCTTCGAGTTTCTGCGGGAAATAGCCGCGGAACTTGTACTTTCCGCCGACAAACCAGTAGAGATCGGTACCCGCGTAATTCCAGTCGTCATAGGGATTTCCGTTCACCTTGTCGGCATAGATCAGACGCGTTCCCTCGAAAAGGTTTTTCACGGTCTTCTGCATACCGTCGGCATCCCTATACGTATAGTCCGCCCAAATACCGATCGCCTCGCCTTCACCGCCGGCGGCGGTCGGCGTGCAGGCCTGTTTGATCGAAATATCGCCCATATCGGTTTGGGAGCCGATGAGCGAACGGCTGGCGACGCCGTTTTTCTCCATATCGACACTCCACACGATGGGCACGGTCCCGGATTCGGGAACCCGGGGTATCTCCGTCGTGTGCTGTTTGCCGCAACTCCCTGCCGCAAACAGCATCAGCAACGGCGCATATTTCATCATTCGTATCATGAGACTTTCTGTGATTCGCTGTTTTGTGCCGGGTTCTCCGGAAGCACCTCCACGCCATCGTGCCCCACAGCCAGCGTAAAGGTATAGCTATACCCGGGATAAAGCATTTTTTCCAGAGGGCCTACCGTCTCCGACTGCTGAATCCGGCTTCCCGTCGGTGTCAGATATTCATAATCGACCGTAAGGGTACTGTGGAGCGGTTGAGGAATGACGCGCCGGGCCGCCACGATGCTCTGCGGGACATCCGTCAATTGAAACTCTCCCTCGAAGAGCGGTAGAGCCCCGGGGTCACCCGACAACTCCCATGCGGGGGAGGGCAAGGACTGGAAGGAACCGCGACAGTTGATCGCGTCGAGCACAATGCGGCGCACGAAAAACGTCGTCTCGGTTTCACCCTTGCTTCGGACACGGAATTCGACCTGACAAAGTGCCGGCAGCAGCGGGAGATTGACCACGCCGCCATTGTGCAATTTCACACGATCGGCCTGCGGCTCGGTATATCGCAGGTCGCCGGGATCGGTCGTAGCATCGACCCCTTCGAAAACGACACCACGTGTCTGGTCGCAGACCGCGACGGCCCCGAAAGGAGCAAAGCCGATGCAGGTAAGCGTATTTCCCGCCGACGGCCAGTCGACATGGGGCTGGGTATGCCAGAAATGTCCGTCATGGACAAGGCGGGAGGCCGGAAGGAATACTTCGGCAACGCCCCGGTCTGCGCTCCATGCCTGCCCCTCAACAAGTTTCCAGGCACAAACACCGACGGAAAGTGCATCTGCATCGGTTTCGGACGCCTCGGACGAGCGGACATGCACCTGCATGACGGGATCGAACGCGAGCGTCACGACGGGATCGTGTCGATCGTGCTCCTCGCTCACGCAGCCCGAGACCGCAACCGCAGCCACCGCTGCAAAAAGTATCCGAAAGAGACGCCTGTCCATGATCATTCTGTTTAGTGCCTGTGAAGGGTATCACCCCTTCACAGACTTTGTTGCGGGATTTGTCGCTCCCGCAGGCGAGGAAAAATTAGAATTTGATTTCTCCAGTCACTTCTACATCTTCCCAAGCTTCAACCTCGGGCGAGAAATAGATCTTGTCCAAAGCAAAGGTCAGCGTGAAGATGTAACGCTTGCCAAGCTCGAACTCGGAAATGCTGTATCCATCCGAAATATCAACCAATCCAGTCTGTTCGATTTCGGCCGTACCGTTGTCAATAGTATACTCCACAGCGATCGATACATTATTGGCACCGGCATGAGCCAACTCCTGCGGCAGGACAATGATCGGATTGGCATTGGCCACATCAGCTGCGGTCTCGTTCAACTCCTGCTCGGCCGTAACCACTTCGTATCCGGCATTGTACTCGCTGCGCTGGTTCTCCCAGGCTGCAGCTGTCGTCGTCGCACCATCCTGATCTGCGAGACGCTGGTTGAAATCGCCCGTTTCATAGGCATTCAACAGCTTGATGCTCTTCAGCGTAATGGTATGATTGGCATACGCATCACCCGTCTTGACCTTGAATACAACCGACGACAGGGCGTGCTTGAAATTGATATCCACACCGTTGTAATTCGTTCCTCCGGTACTTGCCGTTCTGTTGTACGAACGCTCGCTGAACATCAGATCGTAATGCTCCGCAGGGTTCTGCTTCACCGTAAAGTTCGTGAACGTGAAACCGGATGCGGTCCAGGCCGGCGTACAATCCAGAGCGGCATCTGTCGGCGAATAGGCCTGGAAGGTCAGCTTTCCGTTCTTGGGCCAGTAATAGGCCTGTCCACCGGCAGATTCCGAATCCCAGCATTCTCCCGTGGCATTATAGGCGGTCTCAACAGCCGTCATATACGGCGTACCGTCATTGAAAGTCGTATAGTTGTCAGCATAGTGACGCGCATATACGGTAAAATGTTCCGCCTTATTATACGGATTCACAATTTCCCCGGCAACGGCTCGGGTTACAGCCCCTACGGCAGGAGCATCGAAGCTGATCTTCGCGTCCGACGCAACGGCCCCGCCGTTTGCCGGATCATTCTTCACGCAGCCGGCAAGTGCTACACTCGCCGCAACTGCAAAAAGCAGAGTTTTTTTCATAATGAATTGTTTGAGAGAGTGAATGATAATGTTATGAAGTCTGTCAAATAATAATGTCTGTTTCGATGTCTTCCCAATCATCGACTCCCGGGACGAAGCCGCCTCCGTCCGACCCTTCGGGCGGTTCGGGAATGTTGAGCACTTCGTCAAGCAGAATCCACTGATGATCGATGGCATCCGGTTCGGAGAATTTGTCGGTGATATCGAGCGTCACGGTTAGTGCCCGTCCGTCCGTCGTCCGGACATCAAACGTGAGGTAGAGTTCATTGCTCTGATCCGGCAGCTTTCCGAACGTATGGAATGTCGTATAGATGAAACCTTCGTTCGCATCCGTCGAGGGGCCGCGCTGCATTTCGAAATAGATCGTCACGGGATTCTCCTCGTTGATATCCCCGCTGTGCAGCATCGCCGATCCCGCCATACCGGTCAGCAGGCCCACAGCCGAAGATATCCACTCAATCCCCTTCACCCGGACCTGAAGATAATATGACAGGACGAGGCTGCCGGCCGTAAAGTGGTCACCGGAAGCATTGCGCAGCGTATCGATATCCATTGTATAGGCTGTAGTCAGCAAATCGTTCCGGTCTGCAAGCAGGTGGTCCGGGACATAGACGATGTGCTCCTCCTCGAGCGAAGCCCGCCCGGAGAGCCGGCTCCGCAAGGCATCGGAGATTTCATTCGTATAGGCTTCTGCGCCATGATAGAGATGGTCGTTGCGGATAAGTGTCGACTCGGTTCCGAAATTGTAGGCCAGCAACCGGTAGCTACCTTGAGGTGCTACGATGTAGCCGTCAAAATAGTCGCCGCGGGCATCCGTTCCCCGGTTGCGGAGATAGCGTTCGGCGGCTACCTTTCCGCTCGCCGCATCATAAAGTACGACACGCAGCATGTTCGGGGTCTTGTACTCGGGTTTCTCGAGCGAAGAATCATAGAATCCCGTCGTCACGTTTTTCAGCTCCTCGTCGAGATAGACGCGCACATAATGCGTATTGCCCACATCGACCAGCGGACGGCGCTCGCAGCCCGCAAAGAGCGTACAGAGCAGCAGCGGAAGCAGGAGGGAGACAAGACGTTTCATCGCAGACCTCCTTTCTTCTTATTGATGAGCAGCGGCAGGACAAGCGACACCTCGACCTTCGTGGGGCCGAAATAGTGCCACGTGCCCGACTTCGCCCGGTCGCGGATCAGCAGTTCGTAGTCGTCCGTGGGGTTGTAGTGGCGGTGCGGGATGCGCGCGTAGCCCGCCGAGACCGAAAATTCGATGTTCAGCCGCTTGCTCAGGGGCATGGCGTAGCCGTAGGTCAGGCCCACGCTGAAAAACTCGCCCTGGTAGCAGCCCGTGCGGTCGAACTGCAGGTCGAACTTGCCGCCCATGCCGTACAGACCGACGAAATGGCCCATGAGGGCGTCGCGCTGCACGCGTCGCTCGCTTGCGGGCCGGGGCCGCGGCGCGAACCACCAGCGGAACTCCCCGCCGAAGGAGAGTAGCTGCAGGCAGTATTTGTTGTTGTCGCTCAGCCACCACGGGCAGTGGTGCTCGTAGAGAAGCGAGAAACGCTCGTTGAAGGGGACCTCGACGGCGAAGTTGATCGCGGCGGCGGCATCGTAGAGCAGGTTGGTCTTCAGCGCGAGGATCGTGCGCTTGCCCGGCTCGGGCAGCGGGACGGCCGTCAGCGTCTCGCCCCGGAATGGGGTCGCGAAGCGGGGTTGCGGAGCGATCAGGTCCGGTTCGGGAGCCCGCCAGACGCAGATCCACGTAGCCAGACGCAGGCGCGGCATGTGCCGCCGGATAATATATTTATAGGTATAGCCGCCGTCGAGCTGCTCAAGACGCCACTTTTTCGTGTCGTTGCCCACCGAAGCCCGCAGGATGGAAAGGACCTTTTCGCGGTCGTGGCGGTGGTAGTTGGCCTGCAGCTCGGCTTCGAGACCTGCCCAGTTCTCATGCATCGGGCGCAGCAGAATATCCTCGGGATCGAGCGCCGAGCTGTCGGGGCGGTGTGCCAGCAGGTATTCCTTCGCCGCCTCGGCACGCTGCTCCGAGAGCCACACGTTGCGGCGGTAGGCGCCTTCGGGCGAGGCGTAGGCGAAGATCGTGATGCTGTCGATGCGCGGCGAGCGGGCCAGGTAGTCGCGGATGCGGGCCATCTGCCAGCCGTTGTCGAGGTAGGTTTCGTCCAGGTCGATGCGGTCGCGCCAGTAATAGAGGGCGAATGTCTCCGCTATCACCTGATTGTCATCACATTGCAGCGAGTCTGCACAAGGGGGGGGGGAATTTTTCGACCGGATTGCCGTCGGATTCGGCCATGCTCACAGCGGGGATTGCCGCACAGACGAGTACGGCAAGGATCAGGCGCAAAGCCTCGTATTTCCGGGTCCATTTCATAAATGCGCCACGTTGAATACGATTTTCTTCCGGACGCCGCCTTCGCATGATACAGGCACGCCGGAAGAGTTTTCTGGAAAATATGTGAATACAAATATATACAAAAAAGACAAATAAACAAATACATCCACATCAAAAACAACGCCAAAGCAGACAAAAAAATCGCCGTCACAGCATACTGTAACGGCGATAAGAAAAGCAATGACACCGGTGTCAGCGTCGGCCCCGATTGGTTCACCAAGTGATCAATAACGGTAATGCTCGGCCTTGTAGGGACCGTCGACCGGCACGCCGATGTAGTCAGCCTGCTTCTGCGTCAGGTGCGTGAGCTCGACGCCGAGGTTGTCCAGATGCAGCCGCGCCACCTCCTCGTCGAGGTGCTTCGGCAGGCGGTAGACGCCCACTTCGAGCGACTCCTGCCACAGTTCGAGCTGCGCCAGGCACTGGTTCGTGAAGGAGTTCGACATGACGAACGACGGGTGGCCCGTGGCGCAGCCGAGGTTCACCAGACGCCCCTCGGCCAGCACGAAGATCGCGTGTCCGTCGGGGAAGGTGTACTTGTCGACCTGCGGCTTGATATTCGTCTTCACGGCATCGGACTTCTCGAGCCGCGCCATCTGGATTTCATTGTCGAAGTGGCCGATGTTGCAGACAATGGCCTGGTCGCGCATCCGCTGCATGTGCTCGAGCGTGATGATGTCGCAGTTACCCGTGCAGGTGACGTAGATGTTGCCCTCGGCAAGCGCGCTCTCGACGGTCTTGACCTCGAAGCCCTCCATGGCGGCCTGCAGGGCGCAGATCGGGTCGATCTCCGTGACGATGACCCGCGCGCCGTAGGAGCGCATCGAGCGTGCACACCCCTTGCCCACGTCGCCGTAGCCGCAGACGACGACCACCTTGCCGGCGATCATCACATCCGTGGCCCGCTTGATGCCGTCGGCCAGCGATTCGCGGCAGCCGTAGAGGTTGTCGAACTTCGACTTCGTGCACGAATCGTTGACGTTGATTGCCGGGACGAGCAGCTCGCCCGCCGCCTGCATCTGGTAGAGGCGGTGCACGCCCGTCGTGGTCTCCTCGCTCACGCCGCGCCACTCGGCCACCGTGCGGTGCCACTTGTCACCGTCCTCGGCCAGTATCTGTCGGAGCGTCGAGAGGATCACCTCCTCCTCGTAGGACGAGGGTTCGCAGTCGAGCGTCGAGGCGTCGTTCTCGGCCTTGTAGCCCTTGTGGATCAGCAGCGTGGCATCGCCGCCGTCATCGACGATCAGCTGCGGGCCCTTGCCGCCCGGGAACGACATCGCCATGGCCGTGCACCACCAGTATTCGGGCAACGTCTCGCCCTTCCATGCGAAGACCGGCACTCCGGTGGCGGCGATGGCTGCCGCGGCGTGGTCCTGCGTCGAAAAGATGTTGCACGAACACCAGCGCACGTCGGCACCCAGCTCGACGAGCGTCTCGATGAGGACGGCCGTCTGGATGGTCATGTGCAGCGAGCCCATCACGCGCACCCCCTTGAGGGGCTTTTTCGGGCCGTACTTGCGGCGCACGGCCATCAGTCCGGGCATCTCGTGCTCGGAAATTTCAATCTCCTTGCGTCCCCACTCGGCCAGCGACATGTCGGCGACCTTGTAGGGCAGTGTCAAATCCAGAAACATAGCTTTACTTCTATTATTTGAGATTCATTTTCAGATTCAGGATCTGCTCCTTGTCGCGCGCGATCTGCGCACGCAGCTCCTCGACCGTATCGAAGCGGCGCTCGTCACGCACCTTGCGCAGCAGGACGACACGCACCTCGCGTCCGTACAGCGACCCCTCGAAGCCGAAGAGGTGGGTTTCGAGGTGGCGCGGCTGCCCGCCGACCGACGGGTTGCGGCCCAGGTTCGACATGGCGCGGTAGCGCACGCCGCCGACCTCGACCAGCGAGGCGTAGACCCCGTCCTCGGCCGCAAGCGCCTCGTCGACGGCCAGGTTGGCCGTCGGAAAGCCCAGCTCGCGTCCCAGGCGCCGCCCGTGCTCGACCACGCCCCGGATCTCCGCCACGGGCACCGCGTCGGCAGGCGGATTTTCCACAGGGATCAATCCCGTCCCGGAAGCCGCACCGGCAGGCGGTTTTTCAACAAAGCCCGTCCCCGCCGCGGGAGGTGCAGTCGCAGAGGCTGCCGCACGCTCCGTTTCACGGCCGTCCGCCGAGGAAACTCCGTCTGCCGCACAACGGGGCGCGGCGTCCGCTGCCCCCGCAGCGTCGCAGCCGTCCCGCACGGGCAGCCCGGCGGTGTGCTCTCCGGCGAAATGTTCCATCAGATCTTTTCGGTGAGTTTGCGCACCAGCGTGAATTGCGAGAAGAACTCCTTGGCAAAGACGCGGATGACCGTATAGGAGGGGATGGCCAGCAGCATGCCGAGGATGCCGGCCAGCGACCCGGCGATGAGGATCACCAGGAAGACCTCCAGCGGATGGGCCTTGACCCGCTCGGAATAGAGCGTGGGCTGGATGACGAAGTCGTCGAGCCCCTTCAGGATCAGCAGCGACCCGGCAATAACGAAGGCCGTATGGCCGACCGACATCCCCTCGATCGGGGTGATGATCCCCACGAAGACCGAGAAGATGCCGCCGATAAGCGGCCCGGCATAGGGTACGACGTTCATCACGCCCATGACCAGCCCGATGAATGCGGCGTCGGCCGCCTTCATGCCGAAGGCCATCATCACCAGCGTGACGGCCACCGTGAGCATCAGGCTCTCGGAGAGGATACCCGTAAAGTAGCGCGACAGCAGCACCGTGACCGAATCGAGCGCCCGCGTGATGTTGTCGTGGTAACGCTCCGGGAAGACGGCCGTGACCATCGAATAGAAGAGTCCGTCGTCCTTGAGGAAGAAGAAGGTGATGAACGAGATCGAGAAGAGGGCGATGACCGACGAGACCACGACACCGACGACCGACGAGAAGAGCCAGTTGACCGACTCCATGTCGACCACCTGCCGGAACATGGCCGTCAGCTCGTCCGAAAGCGAGAAGCTGCTCTCCGAGAGGGCAAACAGGTTCTGCAGGTCGCGCTGCACGCGGGCGATGGGTTCGCCGATGCTGTTGACGACCGACGCGAAGTCGACGGTCGAGAACTGGTTGATCTTGTTGAAGACCAGCGGCACGAAGAGCGAGCAGCAAAGCGCGAACAGGGCCCAGATGACCACGAGCGTCACCAGCGCGGCGAGCCAGCGCGGCACGCGCCACCCGCGCACATGCAGCGCCGCAAGGCGGTTGACCAGCGGCCGGCCCATGACGGCCAGCACGGCCGAGACGAGGATGTAGACGACGATCGACGAGAAGTACCAGATCAGGAAGAGCACGGCCGCGGCGATGGCCGTCCCCGCGATGAACTTCAGGAAGGTCTGGGGTGTCTTTTTCATTGCCACGAGCTATTCGATCTCCTTGCGCAGACGGGCGATGGGCGTCTGCGATCCGACGGTCGGGTCGCCGATCTCGACCAGCAGCTCGCTCTCCTTCGGCACGAGCACGTCGACGCGCGAGCCGAACTTGATGAAGCCGCAGACGCTGTTCTGCTCCACGGGCTCGCCCGGCTTCATGTAGGAGACGATGCGGCGGGCGATGAGCCCGGCGATCTGACGGAAGAGCACCGGCTGCCCCGACTCCATGCGCACGACGGTCGTCGTGCGTTCGTTCTCGGTCGAGGACTTGGGGTGCCATGCCACGAGAAAGCGGCCCGGATGGTATTTGAAATACTCCACCCTGCCGCCCACGGGAACCCAGTTCATGTGGACGTTCGTGATGGACATGAAGATCGAAATCTGGAGCATCTCCTGCTTGAGGTACTCGTTCTCCATGACGACCTCCGTGACGACCACGCGGCCGTCGCACGGCGCGAAGACCAGATCGGCGTCGTGGATGCGCACGCGGCGCGGCTCGCGGAAGAAGGCCACGATGAAGAACCAGAAGAGCAAGAGGAACACCGTACCGCCCCACATCAGCAGATTGGCGGCATCGGTGACCAGCAGGCGGTAGAAGCCCCACCAGATCAGCAGGCAGACGACACCCGAAAAAAAGATGATTTTGTATCCTTCCTTATTGATTCTCATAACACGACGAAGGTTTCGGTTTCAACTCACAGAACAAACCAGAGGTAGACGACCACGAAGGGAGCCGCAAGCAGCATGGCGTCGAAACGGTCCAGGATGCCGCCGTGGCCCGGGATGATCGTCCCGGAGTCCTTGACGCCGGCCGCGCGCTTGAACATCGACTCCACCAGATCGCCCAGCACGCCCGTCACCGCGGCGACGAGCGCCAGGCCGATCCAGACCCACCACGCCTCGCCCATGCAGCGCGAGGCGACGTATCCCATGACGAGGGCTCCGGCCACGCCGCCGAAGAACCCCTCCCACGACTTCTTGGGCGAGAGCCGCTCGAAGAGGCGGTGCCGTCCGAAGGCCATGCCCACGAGGTAGGCGAAGACGTCGTTGGCCCAGATGATGAAGACGAAGAAGAGCATCGTCCACGGATTCCACGCGTAACGCCCCACGAAGGGGATGTAGGCCATGAGCGTCAGCGGCAGGGCCACGTAGCAGATGCCCAGCAGCGTCACGCCGACATTCGCCGCGGGGTTCTCGCCCCGGCGGTAGAGCTCGCAGATGAGCATCAGGGGCAGCAGCAACAGCAGGAAGGCCATCCCGGCGGCCAGCAGCGGCCGGAGCCCGCCCGCCGCACCGGCACCTCCCGAAAGGAAGGCGAAGTTGACGGCAAAGAGCACCGCGCCCGTCACCATGCCGATCAGGCGCTGCGGGCGGTCGCCCCGCGCCTCGGCCAGCGCGTAAAATTCGTGCATGCCGCCGACGAGCAGCAGCAGCAGCAGCACGCCGAAGCTCCACGGCGACCAGGCGACGGCCCCGAGGACCACCGCGGCAAGTACGATCCCGCTCAACGTGCGGACCGCGAGATTCTTCATCTTGTCAGTCATTTTCAGGCATTGAGGTTAGTCGGTTGTCGGTCTTATCGGTCACCGCCCGGACGGGAGTCCTTTGCCGGGCCATCCGCCGAAGCGGACGCATCGGCAGCGGGTGCGGTTGCGGCGGGAGCTGCGGCCGTCACGGAGGTGTCACCGGCCTTCGCGGAAGAGGTCCGTGCTTCGTCCGCCGAAGTCGTTGCGGCGGCCGGGTCGGACTTCGCAGAAGCCTGCTCCGGCGCCTCCTTTCCGGCGGCACGGGCCGCCGCCTCGCGGCGCTCGCGCTCGATATCCTTCTTGCGCTTGCCGAAGATGCGCTCGACATCCTCGGTGAAGACCACCTCGCGTTCGAGCAGCAGCTCGGCCAGCTGCTTCAGTCCGTCGGCATGCTCGCGCAGCACCTTCTCGGCCATGGCGTAGGCCTTGGAGATGAGCGCCTTGGCCTCGGCGTCGATCTGCTGCGCCGTCAGTTCCGAATAGGGCTTCGTGAAGGACATGTCGCTCTGGCCCGTCGAGTCGTAGTACGAGATCGTGCCGATCGCGTCGCTCATGCCGTAGTAGGCGACCATTGCGTAGGCCTGCTTCGTGACGCGCTCCAGGTCGTTGAGCGCCCCGGTCGAAACCTCGCCGAAGGTCAGCTGCTCCGAGACGCGCCCGCCGAGCGTGGCGGCCAGTTCGTCCATGATCTGCTCGCGCGTGGTGATCTGCCGCTCCTCGGGCAGGTACCAGGCGGCGCCGAGCGCCTTGCCGCGCGGGATGATCGTCACCTTGATGAGCGGGTTGGCATTCTCGAGAATCCAGCTCACCGTGGCGTGGCCCGCCTCGTGGTAGGCGATCACGCGCTTCTCCTCGTCGGAGATGATCTTGTTCTTGCGCTCCAGGCCGCCGACGATGCGGTCGATGGCAGCGAGGAAGTCCTCCTTCGAGATGAACTTCTTGTTGTGGCGCGCGGCGATGAGCGCCGCCTCGTTGCAGACGTTGGCGATGTCGGCGCCCGAGAAGCCGGGGGTCTGGCGCGCCAGGAACGAGCGGTCGAGCTCCGGATCGAGCTTCAGCGGCCGCAGGTGCACCTCGAAGATCTCCTCGCGCTCCTTGACGTCGGGCAGCCCCACCTCGATCTGCCGGTCGAAGCGACCCGCACGCATGAGCGCCTTGTCGAGGATGTCGGCGCGGTTCGTCGCCGCCAGCACGATGACACCCGTATTGGTCTGGAAACCGTCCATCTCCGTGAGGAGCTGGTTGAGCGTATTTTCGCGTTCGTCGTTGCCGGAGAAGCCCGCATTCTTGCCGCGTGCGCGGCCGATGGCGTCAATTTCGTCGATGAAGACGATGCAGGGGGCCTTCTGCTTGGCCTGCTCGAAGAGGTCGCGCACGCGCGAAGCGCCCACGCCCACGAACATCTCGACGAAGTCCGAGCCCGAGATCGAGAGGAACGGCACGTTCGCCTCGCCCGCCACGGCCTTCGCCAGCAGCGTCTTGCCCGTACCCGGAGGGCCGACGAGCAGCGCCCCCTTCGGGATCTTGGCGCCCAGCTCGCGGTACTTGTCCGCCTTGCGGAGGAAGTCGACGATCTCCATGATCTCGACCTTGGCCTCCTCCAGACCGGCCACATCCTTGAAGGTCACCCGCTTGGAGTTGTCCTTGTCGAAGACCTGCGCCTTGGCCTTGCCCACGTTCATGATGCCGCCGCCCGCGCCGCCGCCGGCACCGCGCGCCATCGACCGCATGAGGAAGATCCATACGCCGATGATAAGCACCCACGGCAGCAGGTTGACAAGAATGTTGGTCCAGTCGTTGGTCTTGTTCTCGTAGACCACCGGGACCTGCTGTCCCGACTGCTGCTCGGCATCCTTGAGGTCCTCGCGGAACGAATCCACCGAGCCGATGGTGAAGACCAGCTGCACGCCCCGGGCGGGCATGCGGTGAAAGCGCTTGTCGCCGGGGTCGGTACGGTATTTCTCGACGGCCTCCTTCGTAAGGTAGACCCGCGCCTGATCGCGGTTGAAGATCTCGATCTTCTCCACCTCGCCGGCCTCGACCATCTGTCCGACGGTCGACCAGTCGCTTGGCAGGGGCGTGTCGTCCGACTGGCCAAAGAGTGCCCAGCCGATAATCAGGGCCCCGAGGATGCCGTAGACCCACATGAACGAGGGCCGCGGCATGTTCACCCGGGGTTTATTGCTGTTTCCTTTTGTTGTCATTGTCTCCTTCTATTCTTCGTATTCGTAATGTTGCATGGGAGCATCGGCCCACAGCTCCTCCAGGCGGTAGAAGCTGCGCAGCTCGGTCTGGAAGATGTGCACCACGACATCCACGTAGTCCATGGCAATCCACAGGGCATTCTGCTGCCCTTCGATGCGCCAGACCTTCTCGCCGAGCTCTTCGAGCACTTTCTCCTCGATGCCCGCGGCAATGGCGGCCACCTGCGTCGTGGAGTCCGCATTGCAGACCACGAACTGCGAACAGATGGCACCGTCGAATCCCGAAAGGTCCAGCGATACGATGTTCTTTCCCTTTTTATCTTCAATCGCGCTGACGATCGTTTCGATCAGTTTGTTCATAAATTTCTTTCAATATCAATATGTGCCTATAACCTTGCAAAGGTACGAAATAGAATTAAGATTTGAAAATTACACGCCAAGAAATAGCTTCCGCCGCCCCGAACGCGACAAAAAAACGGCGTTCCGCACCCGGAACCCCGTCCGACGCGCGCACGCCGCGCACGCCCGTTCCAATTCGGACAGCCATAACCGGCCAGCCCGTTCAACGGGCCGTTCCCGCCCGTGCCGCCGGGCGCTTCCGACTTGCCATCCGTTCGCCGCCCCACCCGGCCGCCGCTCACGACTTGCCGGGCGCGGCATGCGCCATGATCGTATCGGTGAGGGCCCGGATGATCGACCCCTTGACATAGGTGCGGCGCACGGCCACGGCGATCTTGCGCGAGGTGGCCCCCTTGGCGAGGGTCTTCACGCGGTCGCGCCGCTCGGCCGGGATGAACTCGATGGCCATCTCGGGGATGATCGTCAGGCAGGCCGTGCAGTCGACGATGCGCATGAGCGTGTCGAGCGACCCCGACTCGAAGGAGAAGTGCGACGGCATCTCACGCTTGGCCTGGCACAGCTCGATGATCTGGTCGCGCATGCAGTTGCCGGCGCTCAGGATCACGAGGTCTTTCAGGTCGATCTCCTCGATGCGGATGTTCTGCCGCTCGTAGAGCGGATTCTCGGGCGAGACGTAGGCGAAGAAGCGGTCGTTGAAGAGCTCCTGCTCCTGGATGCCCTCGCCGCACGTGCCGCTGGCCACGAGCGCCGCGTCGATGCGGTCGCGCTTGAGCGCCGTGACGATCTCCGAGGTGATCATCTCCGAAATCTCCAGCTCGACCTTCGGGAAGTCGCGGACGAAGGCCGGGATGAACTTGTGCAGCAGGTAGGGCGCGATCGTCGGGATGACACCCAGCCGCAGCTTGCCGGCCGTCTCGCCCTTGAGTTCGGCCACCGCCTCGCGGATGCAGTTGTAGGCCTTGAGCGTCTCGCGGGCGCGCTCGAGTACCACGGCGCCCGCCTCGGTCGGGATCACGGGTTTCTTCGAGCGGTCGAGCAGCACCACGCCCAGCTCCTCCTCGAGGGCCTTGACCTGCATGCTCAGCGAGGGTTGCGTCACGAAGCAGTGCTCGGCGGCCATCGAAAAGCTGCCGCAGTTGGCCACGGCCAACAGGTATTCAAGTTGAATGATCGTCATAAAAGGTAACTATTTCGGCGGACTAAAATATAAAAAATACCGATAATCGGCAACTTTTTCCGCAACCGCGGCGGGTTTTTCGTAAGTTTGTGTAATTTGTACTATATTTGCATTTGCCGATCAACAGGACAACATTCACATGGACAATACAACCAAGCCGCACATGGAAAAGATCATCCTCACCGGCGACCGCCCGACGGGCCGCCTCCACTTGGGACACTACGTGGGTTCGCTGCGCCGCCGCGTCGAGCTGCAGAACTCGGGAGAATACGACAAAATCTTCATCATGATTGCCGACGCACAGGCCCTCACAGACAACGCCGACAACCCCGAAAAGATCCGGCAGAACATCATCGAGGTGGCCCTCGACTACCTCTCGGCCGGGCTCGACCCCGCACGTTCGACGCTCTTCATCCAGTCGCAGGTGCCCGAGCTGTGCGAGCTGGCCTTCTACTACATGAACCTCGTGACCGTGCAGCGCCTGCAGCGCAACCCGACGGTCAAGGCCGAAATTCAGCTGCGCGGCTTTGCCGAGGGGGCGGCCGAGGGCGACACGACGCAGCGCCAGGGTATTCCCGTGGGCTTCTTCACCTACCCCATCAGCCAGGCGTCGGACATCACGGCCTTCAAGGCGACGACCGTCCCGGCGGGCGAGGACCAGGAGCCGATGATCGAGCAGACGCGCGAGATCGTCCACAAGTTCAACGCCATCTACGGGCCGACGCTCGTCGAGCCGCAGATCCTGCTGCCCGAGAACTCCGTCTGCCTGCGTCTGCCGGGCACCGACGGCAAGGCCAAGATGTCGAAGTCGCTGGGCAACTGCATCTACCTCTCGGATACGGCCGACGAGGTGAAGAAGAAGGTCATGAGCATGTACACCGATCCGGACCACCTGCGCGTCGACGACCCGGGCAAGATCGAAGGCAACACGGTCTTCACCTACCTCGACGCCTTCTGCACGCCGGAGCAGCTGGCCAAATACGCCCCCGACTACGCCTCGCTCGACGAGCTGAAGGCCCATTACCGCCGCGGCGGCCTGGGCGACGTGAAGGTCAAGCGGCTGCTCATCGCCGTGCTGAACGAGGTGCTCGACCCGATCCGCGAACGCCGCCACTACTACGAGGGGCGCATCGAGGAGGTCTACCAGGTGCTCGAAGCGGGCTCGGCCAAAGCCCGCGAAGCCGCTGCGGCGACCCTTGCGGAGGTACGCAACGCCATGCGCATCAACTACTTCGAGGACAAGGAGCTGATCGCTGAGCAGGCCCGCCACTACGCCGCACGCCAGTAACCGACACGCCACCGCCGACGATGAAACTCCCGCGTGCCGACCGGCTCTACGCCCTGTTCCTGCACCTGACACGGCGTCTGTCGAACAGCCAGATGATGATGCTTCTGGCCGTCGTGGTCGGCGTGCTCGCCGGATTGGGGACCTACTTCTTCGAGGTGCTGCTCTACGCCATCAAGAACGGACTGACGCGCTGGTTTCCCGTCGACAGCGCCCACTTCCTCTACCTGATCTACCCGGTCGTGGGCATCATCCTCGCGTCGCTCTTCGTCCGCTACATCGTGCGCGACAACATCTCCGAAGGGGTGACGCGCGTGCTCTACGCCATGTCGAGCCGCAACTCGCGCATCGCCCCGCACAACTGCTGGACCTCGATTGTCGGCGGCGCCACGACCATCGGATTCGGCGGTTCGGTGGGTCCCGAGGCCCCGATCGTGCTGACGGGCGCCGCCATCGGCTCGAACGTCGGACGGCTCGCCCGCCTCAACTACAAGCACACGACGCTGATGCTCTGCTGCGGCGCCGGCGCAGCGCTCGCGGCAATCTTCAAGGCCCCGATCACGGGCGTGGTCTTCGTGCTGGAGATCCTCATGCTCGACATCACGGCCGGGTCGGTCATCCCGCTGCTCATCTCCTCGATCACCGCCACGACGATGGCCTTCATGCTGCGGGGCTTCGACCCGATCCTCGCCGTGACGCTCGCCCCCGAGGATGCCTTCGAGCTGTGGCAGATCCCGCTCTTCATCCTGCTGGGCGTCTGCTGCGGGCTGATGGCCTGGTATTTCACCACGATGAACACGCGCGTGGTCAACTTCTTCGGCCGCTTCGACCGGCAATACAAGAAGTGGATCGTCGGCGGCACGGTGCTGGGCATCCTGATCTTCATCTTCCCGCCCCTCTACGGCGAAGGCTACGAAGGCTTCACGTCGCTCATGCACGGCGACGCGCAGCAGCTCTTCGACAGTTCGCTCTTCTACCGCTTCCGCAACATCGACTGGGTGGTGATCCTCTTCGTCATCGCCACGATGTTCTTCAAGGTCATCGCCATGGCCTCGACCAACGCCGCGGGCGGTGTGGGCGGTACGTTCGCCCCGTCGCTCTTCGTCGGCGCCTTCACGGGCGCGTCGCTGGCGCTCGTCTGCAACGCCCTCTTCCACTGGAATGTTCCCGTCGCGTCGTTCACCCTCGTGGGCATGGCCGGCGTGATGGCCGGCGTGATGAACGCGCCGCTGACGTCGATCTTCCTGATCGCCGAACTCTCGAGCGGCTACGGGCTCTTCATCCCGCTGATGATCACCGCCTGCATCTCCTTCGCCGTGAACTACTACCTCGACCCCGACTCGATCTACACCAAGAAGCTGCGCGAGAAGGGCGAGCTGCTGACCCACGACAAGGACCAGTCGGTCTTCGTCTTCCTGAAGCTCGAGGACCTGATGGAGACCGACTTCCTGCGCATCCGCGAGAACTTCACGCTGGGCGACATCATCCACATCATCTCGACGGCGCGCCGCAACATCTTCCCCGTGATCGACAACTTCGGCCGGCTGATCGGCATCGTGCAGCTGGACGACCTGCGCAAGGACATGTTCAAGCGCGAGAAGTACGGACAGCCGATCTCGGACTACATGATCCAGCCGCCCGACCGCATTCTCGAACACGAGTCGATCCAGAGCATCCTCCCGAAGTTCGAGGACAGCCACACGTGGATGCTGCCCGTCGTCGACAAGCAGAACCACTACCTGGGCTTCATCTCCAAGTCGCGCATCCTGAACGCCTATCGCGAGCAGCTGGTGCGCATCCAGCAGTAACCGCCGGCCGGATGCGGCAGAAGGGTGCTGCGCGGCAGCCGCCGCGCGACGCTCACCCGCAACGCTCCGGACCGACACCCTGTTTCAACCCGCCAAAACCCGAACGACATGAACCCTTCAGACCCGACCCAACACGACCTGCCCGACTGGTGCGACGAGCTCGACTGCGCCGTCACGCGCTGCGACACCGAGGGGACGGTCCTCTACCAGAATGCCCGCTCGATCGCCGTGAACGGCGACGTGCGGGGCCGCTCGCTCCTTCCCTGCCACAACGAACGCTCGCGGGAGATTATCCGCCGCCTGATCGAGACGGGCGGGCGCAACGTCTACACGATCGAGAAGCGGGGCGTGCACAAGCTCATCTACCAGACCGCCTGGCGCGAAGGGGGCGTCGTGCGCGGCCTTGTCGAGTTCTCGATGGAGCTTCCCGACGCCATGCCCCACTACGTGCGAGGCTGACCGGCCGCAGGCCCGCACCAGCCACACCGCCGCGCCACACCGCCGCGCCAAAGGACCGCACCCCACCGCGCCGCAGGGCCACACCGAGCCGCGCCGCAGGACCGCACCCCACCGCACCGCAGGACCACACCAGCCGCACCGCAGGACCGCACCTCGCCGCACCGCCATGCCGGCCCCTCCACATGCGGGGCCGCACCCGTTCCACACCGGGGCCGCACCTGCTCCGCGTAAGACCACACCCGTCCCACGCAAGACCACACCCGTCCCACGCCGGGCCGCACCCCGTCGTCGCGATACACCGACCGGCCGAGACGGCCCGGTCGGATGCCCGTCCCGACCTCCGAATGCAGAATTTTTCGGGGCAGCGGTTGCATCAACCGATTTTTTCTCTATCTGGCAGGGAAAACCAATCCACCTTATTATTAAAATTAAAATTTATCGCCCATGAAAAAACTTCTCCTTCGTCTGGGAATAAGCCTCTGTTGTGTGGGAGCGCTGTGCGGATGCAATGATTCGGAATCGGACTCCGGTCCGGACACGCCGCCCGATCATACGCCGGACTTCACGTTCGAGCTGACAGGAAAGAGCTCCGGATCGATCACCGTCCGCATCACGCCGAAAAACGGCACGGGCAACTTCTACTGGGCCCCGATCGAAGAGTCGACCCTGAACGAGAAATACGGTTCCGACCCCGCTGCCGCTACCGCCGTCACGATGCTGAAGACCCAGTATGCCGACTACGGATACGACTCGTTCGAGGAGTTCTATGCCTCCCAGATCTCGACGGGCGCCGAGACCATGACCTACGACGGATACGACGCCCAGACGCCGCTCTACTGCATCGCCTTCGGACTCGATGAGACGGGGACGATCACGACCGATGTCAATCTCTCGGAGCGTTATGTGACCGATGCCGTCTCGCCGTCGGCCAACACCTTCCGCATCACGATGACCGACAAGACGACCGTCCGGGTCGAGCCCTCGAACGACGACACCTACACCTTCTACATCTTCCCGAAGAGCACGGTCGACGCATATGAAAGCCTCGACGAACTGGCTGCCGCCTCGTCGAGCAGAACAGGAACATCATGCACCTGCTGACCTTCTCGGGCACCCGGGAGAAGGACTTCTACGACATGTTCGCCACCTACGGCGCCGGCACCTACGTCGCCTTCGCCTTCGGATACGAGAGCGGCTGCATCACGACGGGCGTCACCGCGGAGAGTTACGAATACGAGGTTGCCGACCCGATGGTCGGAGAGCCCTTCTCGAACCTGACGGGCGACGTCTCGGTAACGTGTACCGAGGCCTACTTCGAGCCCGCGCTCGAAGGCAACGCCTTCACCGATCAGGCCCTCACCTACTTCCTCGCCCTGCGGGCCGAGGACTCCTTCGGACTGATGGAAACCCGCCTCGGCCTCTACGCCCGACGCTCCGTTCCCCGGCTCGATGGCCGGCACCTACCGCATCGACGGATCGCTCGCACCCGACACCGTCGTCAAGGGATGGAAGGATGCCGACGGATGGTACCACGGCAGCATCTACTACGAAATGGGGGCCTACGTGCCGAACGCCTCGATCAACTCGGGCAGCGTCACGATCGTCGACAACGCCGACGGCACCTACCGTGTGACCGTTGAGGCGCAGGAGATGAACGGCCACGCCATCCGGGCCGATTTCACGGGCCGGATCACGCAATACGAAGAGTAGCGGAACGGTCCGACCGCCGCACGGCTTCGGGGGAGCATTCGCTGAACGCTCCCCCGATTTTTTTCATCCGGGCTATTTTTTTGTCGCGTGTACTTGCAATTTTGTAAAGTTTATTTTACATTTGCAACAGCAGACGGGAGCAGTGCGCACCTCCGACTGTCTGCATGAACCGACTAAAGAAGATTTGCCATGAACAAAAACCTGCTGCTGCCCCACGCCTTCAAGAAGATCGGGTGGGTGCTGTTTCTGCCGACCCTGCTGCTCGGCCTGCTGATGGCCGTCGACGGCTTCAACGGCTTCCCCTCGTTCCTGCGGAGCGGTCCCTACTCGGAGAGCGCCGCGCGCATCTGGAACAACATTGTCCTCGTGGGCATCCTCCTCGGGGTGCTCTTCATCTGCTGCTCGCGCGAACGCGTGGAGGACGAACTCATCGGCCGCATCCGCCTCAACGCGCTGCTCGCCGCGCTCTACCTGACGACCGGCATCGCCATTGTCAGCACCCTGCTGCTCTACGAAGTGGCCTACCTCTACTTCATGATCTTCAACCTGGCGCTGCTGCCCGTGCTCTTTCTGGTGATCGAACGGATCATGCTGTGGCGATTGAGAAAGGAGGTCCCGCATGAAGAATAGCCTCCGTGTCGCCCGCGCCGAGGTGCGCATGACACAACAGCAGCTGGCCGACGCCGTCGGGGTGAGCCGCCAGACGATCAACGCCATCGAGAGCGGAAAGTTCGTCCCCTCGACGGTGCTGGCGCTGAAGATCGCCCGCTGTTTCGGCAAGGCCGTCGAGGCGGTTTTCCAGCTCGAGGAGGGGGACTGACGCGCCGCCCGGGCACAACGGATGCCCGCCGCGGTCCGCAGCAAACCCGCCTCGAAACGGCCCGAAAACCGGACTTCAAACCAGTCCGCGAACCGGTCTTCAAACCAGTCCGGGAACCGGCCCGCAAGCCCGGCTCCTTCAGGAGAAGACGATCCGGCCACGTATCCGCGGCGCGTAGGACCCGACTGAAAGGCCGACCATTCCCGGGAGAATCGCCGGATCGCACCGGCCGGTCCACCGAACAAAAACCCCTGCCGCACTTCATGCGGCAGGGGCACTTTATATAAATACAAAGGTTTGATGGGGCTTGCGAAAGGGAGTCGCCGGTGAGGCTACTCCACGAGCCACTCCGTACCCTTGGGGCAGGAGCGGAAGATCGTCGTGCGATCGGCATAGGCTGCCGCCTCGTCCGCCGTCAAGGCTTGGCAGTAGGCCGACGTCGAGGCGAAGGGCGCGCCGTTGCGCACAAGGCCGTACTCGCGCCATCCGGCCGTGGCCGTTGCGGCCGAGGGGTTGGGAACCGGGCTGGAGTACCACCCCTGCGACGAAAGGTGCTCGCCGACGGTGCAGTCGACGAAGACGACGTTGTCGTAGTAGTCGGCGCTGCCGCTCGAACGGGCGAAGTAGACAGCGTTGCCGTTGCTGCCGTCGGCCTCGGTCAGGTCGCAGCCGAGGAAGACGAAGCCCTTGGCCGAGCGCTCCAGGCAGCGGGCCTGCACGAGGTAGCCGCCGTTGACCGAGCGGATTTCGCACGCCTCGAAGAGCACCGTGGCGGGCGAACCCCAGATGAAGTCAACGTCACCGGCCACCAGGCAGTCGTAGAACCAGCCATAGCCCTTCAGGTTGAGCGTATCCTGCGCGCCGAGCAGGTTGCAGCCGACGAAGACCAGGCGGCCCGTGCCGTTGTTGTCGTTGTTGTAGATCGCCTCGGCCTGGCTGCCCGAGCCGTGGGTGTTTTCGAGCGTGAGGTTCTCGAAGCGCAGCATGTCGCAGTTCTCGACGAGCAGAACGGCCCGACCGCCCGACTTGCCGACCTCGGCACCCCACTCGGGGCGCGTCGCGACGCCGCTGCCCACGCCCGAGGCGTAGAGCTCGCAGTTGTCGAAGCAGATAACCGTCCCCTCGCGGCTCTCGCCGCGCAGCGTCAGGTTGTTCTTGTTGCGCAGGTAGAGGGGCTCCTCGTAGACGCCGTTGCGGATGTCGATCGTAACGGCCTGGTCGCGGCCGCACTCATAGGCGTAGTCCAGCGCCCCCTGCACGGTGCGGAAGTCGCATCCCGACTCGCCGACGCTCACCGACGAGCGCGACGCGGGGGCCGACTTGGTCGTGAAGCTCCACTCGCCGCCGGCCACACCCCCGAAACCCTCGGCGACAAGGGCGTCGGCGTCGATCACGACCGTATAGGTCGCCTCGTACTCCAGCACGCCCGAATGGGGCTTGATCGTGACCCGGTTGCCGTCGATGCGCACGGGCCTGTAGTGGACGATGCGGTAGCGGCCCAGCGCCGGGCTGCCGATGGCATCCATCGCCGTCGTGAAGAGCGACGTGGCGACCAGCTGCGGCACACCGCCGGACACGGCTGCCACGTCGGCCATGTCGATGCGGTCGACCTCCGTGCCGTCGGCCGCAAGGATGCGGATCAGGCCCGTCGTACCGAGTGCGGGCGCACTCTTGAACTCCAATGTGAGATAGGTATCGCGGTAGGCACCCTCGCCTGCCGGTGCCGCCGTATAGACTTCGTTCTCGACAACGGGCGGATCGACAGGCTGCTCGATCTCTCCGTTTCCGTCGTCCTCGCCTCCGCCGGGCGTTACGGGTTCGTCGTCACCGCCGCAGGCGATGCACAGCGTCGCAAGCGCCAGCAGCGGCCATTTCCAGAAGTTCGGTTTCATCATATCGTCAGTGTGTGTTGGTTCATAATGCAAAATTACACACACCGCACCGGCCGGACATGGAAAAAACGTCAAAAATCGGGGATTATCCGCCAAAAGGGACGCGCAAAGGTGCCGGCAGGGGGCAAAAAAACGGACCGGCAACGACTGCCGGTCCGTAAAGTACAACCACCCGCACGCGCGTCAGAGCTTGATGTCGTAGATCTGGACGACGCCCGCGAGCTTGCCCGCCTCGTCCGTGACGAGCAGCGAGGTGACCTTGTTTTTGGTCATCATCTTCTCGGCCTCGATCAGCTTGGCGCTCGCCGCGATGGTCTTCGGATGCGGCGTGGCGATGTCGGCGGCCTTGATATTGAAGAACTCCGCCCGGCGGCGCTCCATGGCGCGGCGCACGTCGCCGTCCGTCACGATGCCCTCGATGCGGTCCCCCTCGCAGATGACGATGAGTCCCAGCCCCCCCTTCGAGATGGCGTGGATCATGTCCGTAGCCGAGCAGTCGGGCGCCACGACGGGCAGGTCGTGCGAACGCATGACGTTGCCGACGGTCATCAGCAGACGGCGGCCCAGGCTGCCGCCCGGATGCAGGCGCGCGAAGTCGACGCTCGTGAAGCCGCGCAGCTGCATGAGCGACACGGCCAGCGCATCGCCCATGGCGATCTGCGCCGTGGTCGACGTGGTCGGCGCCAGGTGCAGGATGCAGGCCTCCTCGCGCACCGCCACGTCGAGGTGCACGTCCGAGTTCTTGGCCAGCGCCGACTCGGCATGCCCGGTCATCGAGATGAGCTTGTTGCCGTTGGAGTGGATGAAGGGGACGATCTTCAGGATTTCGTCCGTCTCGCCCGAATAGGAGAGCGCCAGGATGACATCCTCCTTCGAGATCATGCCCAGATCGCCGTGGAAGGCCTCGCCCGGATGGAGGAAGAAGCTCGGCGTACCCGTCGAAGCGAGCGTCGCGGCGATCTTGCGGCCCACGAGGCCCGACTTGCCCATGCCCGTGACGATGCACTTCCCGCGGCAGGCGAGAATCAGCTCCACGGCGGCGACGAAGTTGTCGCCGAGCGTCTCTTCGAGGTGTTTGAGCGCCAGCATCTCGGTGTGCATGGCCTTGCGGGCCACGGCGAGGATCTGCGCCTTGCTTGTTTCGGTCATGATATGAGGGTTTTGATGAGGTTCTCCAGATCATCCAGCCGCAGCATGTTCGGGCCGTCGCTCAACGCACGGTCCGGATCGGGGTGCACCTCGAAGAAGAAAGCGTTGGCCCCGAAGGCGCGTGCGGCGAGTGCCATCGCGGGGACGAACTCGCGGTTGCCGCCCGTCTTGCCGCCCGCGGCGCCGGGACGCTGCACCGAGTGCGTGCAGTCCATCACGACCGTCTGCGCAATGCGCAGCATGTCGGGGATGTTGCGGAAATCGACCACGAGGTTGTTGTAGCCGTACATGTTGCCCCGCTCGGTGAGCCACACCTCCGCGGCGCCGGCCTCGCGGGCCTTCTCGTAGGGGTAGCACATGTCGGCCCCCGAGAGGAACTGCGCCTTCTTGATGTTGACCGTGCGGCCGGTCTTCGCCGCGGCGACGAGCAGGTCGGTCTGCCGGCAGAGGAAGGCCGGAATCTGGATGACGTCGACCACCTCGCCCACGGGCGCGGCCTGCCACGACTCGTGGATGTCGGTCAGCAGCCGCAGCCCCCACTTCGCCCGCACGTCGGCGAGCATCTGCAGGCCCCTGTCGAGCCCGGGGCCGCGGAACGACGTGATCGACGTGCGGTTGGCCTTGTCGAACGAGGCCTTGAAGATGATCTGCGTGCCGAGCGCGCGGTTGATCGCGACGAGGCGTTCGGCCACGGCGTCGAGCAGCTCGGCCGATTCGATGACACAGGGTCCGGCAATGAATTTCATGGTCGTCATTGGTTGTATTCGGGATGATGGCGAAGGAACTCCTCGGCCCGTCGCAGGTCGTCGGGCGTGTCGATGCCGACGGTCTCGACGTCGGTCACGCCCACGCCGATGCGGTAGCCGTTCTCGAGCCAGCGCAGCTGCTCGAGCGACTCGGCCAGCTCGAGCGGCGACTGCGGCAGCGCGGTCACGGCGCGCAGCACCTCGCGGCGGAAGGCGTAGAGTCCGATGTGCTTGTAGAAGGTATGGCGCGCGAGCCACTCCTCGCGGGGCACGCCCCGCAGGTAGGGGATGACCGAGCGCGAGAAGTAGAGCGCCCGCGATGCAGCATCGAGCACCACCTTCGGCGAGTTGGGATTCTCGAGCGCCGCGAGCCCGTCCTCCGCGGCGAAGGGCTTGACGAGCGTGGCGATGTCGGTCGCCGGGTCGTCGAAGCAGCGCTTCACCGTCTCGATCTGCGAGGCGCAGATGAAGGGTTCGTCGCCCTGCACGTTGACCACGACGTCGTAGTCGCGCCCCTGCCGGCAGTAGGCCTCCCAGCAGCGGTCCGTGCCGCTGCGGTGTGCCGGCGAGGTCATCTCGGCCTTGCCGCCGAAGGCCAGCACGGCGTCGCGGATGCGCTCGTCGTCCGTCGCGACGACGGCATCGTCCAGCACGTCCGCCACCTGCCTGTATACCCGTTCGATGACAGTCCTGCCGCCCAGCCGCGCCAGCGGCTTGCCCGGGAAGCGCGTCGAGGCGTAACGCGCCGGAATGATCGCTATGAATTTCATCGGTCTCTCTTTTTGCGGCCCGGAGCGTTACTCCAGCGCCAGTTTCAGCACCTCGTCGTTCGTGCGCACGTAGTGGAACGTCAGCCCCTCGATGTACTCGGGCTTGATCTCGGCGATGTCCTTGCGGTTCTCCTCCGAGAGGATCAGCTCCGTGATGCCGGCGCGCTTCGCGGCGAGGATCTTCTCCTTGACTCCGCCCACGGGCATGACGCGGCCGCGCAGCGTCGTCTCACCCGTCATGGCGATGCGCTCCCGGACCTTGCGTCCCGTGTAGGTCGAGACAATGGACGTGACCATCGTGATGCCGGCCGACGGGCCGTCCTTCGGGATGGCGCCCTCGGGCACGTGGATGTTGATGTCGTTCGTCTCGAAGAGCTTGGGATCGATCCCCAGCTCGCGGTAGTGGGCCATGACCCACTCGTGGGCGATCGTCGCCGACTCCTTCATCACGTCGCCCAGATTGCCCGTCAGGCTCACCTTGCCCTTGCCGGGCGTCAGGCACGACTCGATGTAGAGGATGTCGCCGCCGACCTCGGTCCAGGCGAGTCCCGTGACGACACCCGTCATGCCGCCCACCTCGTACTCCTCCTTGAGGAACTTCGGCATGCCGAGGATCTTCTCCAGGTCGGCCGCCGTGACGGCCGCCTCGTAGGGCTCCTCGAAGGCGATCTGACGCGCCCGCGCCCGGGCGATCTTCGCCAGGTGCTTGTCCAGCGAGCGGACACCCGCCTCGCGCGTATAGCCGGAGATGATCTGCTCGACGACCTCCGGCGTGAGGGTCAGCTGTTCGGGCTTGATGCCGTGGGCCTCGCGCTGCTTGGGCAGCAGGTGGTCCAGGGCGATGCGCACCTTCTCCTCGAGCAGGTAGCCCGGGATGTTGATCATCTCCATGCGGTCGCGCAGCGCCGGGGCGATATTGGCCACGTTGTTGGCCGTGGCGATGAAGAGCACCTTCGACAGGTCGTACTCCATGTCGATGTAGTTGTCGTGGAAGGTGGTGTTCTGCTCCGGGTCGAGCACCTCGAGCAGGGCGCTCGACGGGTCGCCGTGGTTCGAGACGGTCACCTTGTCGACCTCGTCGAGGATGATGACCGGGTTCGACGAGCCGCACCGCTTGATGGTCTGGATGATGCGGCCCGGCATGGCACCGATGTAGGTGCGGCGGTGTCCGCGGATCTCCGACTCGTCGTGCAGACCGCCCAGCGAGATGCGGCCGAACTTGCGGCCCAGCGCCGCGGCCACGGACTTGCCCAGCGAGGTCTTGCCCACGCCCGGAGGGCCGTAGAGGCAGAGGATCGGGGACTTCAGGTCGCCCTTGAGCTTGATGACGGCCAGGTGCTCCAGAATGCGGTCCTTGACCTCGTCGAGCCCGAAGTGGTCGTGGTCGAGCTGCTCACGGGCGCAGCGCAGGTCGAGGTTGTCCTTCGTCACGTCGTTCCACGGCAGCTCGAGCAGCAGCTGCAGGTAGGTCATCTGCACCGAATATTCGGCCACGGCGGGGTTCAGCCGCTCGACCTTCTGCAACTCCTTCTCGAAGGTTTCGCCCACCTCCTTGGGCCAGTTCTTCTTCGCGGCCTGCTCGCGCATGCGCTCGATGTCGGCATCGACGCCGTCGCCCAGCTCGTCCTGGATCGTGCGCATCTGCTGCTGGAGGTAGTAGTCGCGCTGCTGCTTGTCGATCTCCTGCTTGACGCGCTCCTGAATCTGGTTCTTGAGCTCGGCCAGCTGCTGCTCGCGGATCAGGATCTCGAGCAGCTTGCGCGCCCGGGCCAGCAGCCCCGGCGCCTCGAGCAGCGACTGACGGTCCTCGTCCGTGAGCTCCATGTTCGAGCAGATGAAGTTGATGATGCCCCGCTTCGAGTCGATGTTCTTGATGGCGAAAGCCGCCTCCTTGGGCATCGACGGCGAGACGTTGATGATGCCGAGCGCCACGTCGCGGATCGAATCCACGAGGGCCTCGAACTCGATGCTCTTCATGTCGGGCGAGGTGTCGCGCAGCGCCGTGACGCGGGCCTTGAAGTAGGGCTCCACGGAGACGTACTCGCGGATTTCGATCTTCTCCAACCCGTTGAGTATCACCGTCAGGTTGCCGTTGGGCATTTCGAGTATCTTGATGATGCGCGCCGCCGTGCCGACCTTGTACATGTCGTCCGGGGAGGGGTCCTCGACCTCGCTTTCGCGCTGGAGCACGGCACCCAGGATGCCGCCTTCGGCATTCACGGCCCTGACGAGCGAGATGCTCTTGTCACGCCCCACCGTGATGGGGATGATGGCACCCGGGAAGAGCACCGACGAACGCAGCGTGAGGATGGGTATGATTTCAGGGACTTCGACCTCCTCCACGGTCTCGTCCCCGCCCGTAACGATGGGGATGACGCGGTGTTTGCCGTCGAGCAGCTCGGGGACAAGGTTCATGTCGTCGAGCTCGGCGGTTTCGATCTTATCTTTCTTGTTCATGTTTCCTATATACTATAATTGTCGCAAAGGTAACGATTTTTCACGGATTTTATTTTATCTTTGACAGATTGTTGATAACTTTGCAACCCTGAATCCAAAAGCAAAACACTACGTCCTATGCAAATCGCAGACAAATACACGCCACAGCAGATCGAGGCGAAATGGTACGACTACTGGATCTCGCACCGGCTTTTCCACTCGGAACCCGATGAAAGAGAACCTTATACGATCGTCATTCCGCCCCCCAACGTCACCGGCATGCTGCACATGGGACACATGCTCAACAACACGCTCCAGGATGTACTGATCCGCCGCGCCCGCATGTCGGGCAAGAACGCCTGCTGGGTTCCCGGCATGGACCACGCCTCGATCGCCACGGAGGCCAAGGTCGTGGCGATGCTCCGCGAAAAGGGCATCGAGAAGTCGTCGCTCACGCGCGAGGAGTTCCTCCGCTACGCCTGGGAGTGGAAGGAGAAGTACGGCGGCGTGATCCTCAAGCAACTGCGCAAGCTGGGCGCCTCGTGCGACTGGGAGCGCACCTGCTTCACGATGGACGACGCCCGCACCGAGGGGGTCATCCGCGTCTTCTGCGACCTCTACGAGAAGGGGCGCATCTACCGCGGCGTGCGCATGGTCAACTGGGACCCCGCGGCACAGACCGCCCTCTCGGACGAGGAGGTCGTCTTCAAGGAGTCGCACGGCAAGCTCTACTACCTGCGCTACCGGGTCGAGGGCACCGACCGCACGATCGTCGTCGCCACGACGCGCCCCGAGACCATTCTGGGCGATACGGCGCTCTGCGTCAACCCCGAGGATGAGCGCTACCAGTGGCTGCCCGCCGACGCGCGCGTCATCGTGCCGCTCGTCGGCCGCTCGATCACGGTGATCCGCGACACCTACGTCGACATCGGATTCGGTACGGGCGCCCTGAAGGTGACGCCGGCCCACGACGTGAACGACTACATGCTCGGCGAGAAATACGGACTCGAGACGATCGACATCTTCAACGACGACGGCACGGTCAACGACAAGGTCGGCATGTACGTCGGCGAGGACCGCTTCGAGGTGCGCCGCAAGATCGAGGGCGACCTGGCCGCCGCCGGGCTGCTCGAGAAGACCGAGGAGTACACGAACAACGTCGGCTACTCGGAGCGCACGGGCGTAGCCATCGAACCGAAGCTCTCGATGCAGTGGTTCCTCTCGATGAAGGAGCTTGCCGAGCCCGCCACGAAGGCCGTCATGGAGGGGGAGATCCGCTTCGTGCCGGAGAAGTACCGCAACACCTACCGCTACTGGATGGAGAACATCAAGGACTGGTGCATCTCGCGCCAGCTGTGGTGGGGACAGCGCATCCCGGCCTACTACCTGCCCAAGGGGGGCTTCGTCGTGGCCCCGACGGCCGAGGAAGCGCTCGAGAAGGCCCGCGCCAAGAGCGGCGACGCCACGTTGCAGCTCACGGACCTGCGGCAGGACGAGGACGTGCTCGACACGTGGTTCTCGTCGTGGCTCTGGCCCATCTCGGTCTTCGACGGCATCCGCCATCCGCACAACCCCGAAATCGAATACTACTACCCGACCAACGACCTGGTGACGGGCCCCGACATCATCTTCTTCTGGGTCGCCCGCATGATCATGGCCGGATACGAATACCGCGGCGAAAAGCCCTTCTCGAACGTCTACTTCACGGGCATCGTGCGCGACAAGATCGGCCGCAAGATGTCCAAGCAGCTGGGCAACTCGCCCGACCCGCTCGATCTGATCGCCCGCTACGGTGCCGACGGCATGCGCATGGCGATGCTCATCTCCTCGTCGGCCGGCAACGACGTGATGTTCGACGAGGCGCTCTGCGAGCAGGGCCGCAACTTCGGCAACAAGATCTGGAACGCCTACCGCCTCATCAACGGCTGGCGCGTCGACGCGGACCGCAGCCAGACCGAGACCGAACGCTCGGCCGTCGAGTGGTTCGAACAGGCGCTCGGCCGCTCGCTGCGCCAGATCGACGAGGAGTTCCGCTCGTACCGCATCTCGGAAGCCTTCAAGGAGGCCTATCGTCTCTTCTGGGACGACTTCAGCGGCCAGTACCTCGAGATGGTCAAGCCCGCCTACGGCGAACCGGCCGACGCGGTGACGGTGGCCGCAACGCGCGGCTTCTTCGATGCGCTGATGCGGCTGCTGCACCCCTTCATGCCCTTCATCACGGAGGAGATCTGGCAGGCGCTCGCACCCCGCGCCGAGGGCGAGTCGATCTGCGTGGCGCCGATGCCGCAGCCCGCGGAGGAGAAGCCCGGCGTGCTGGCCCGCTTCGAGCTGGCGCACGAGGTCATCACCTCGGTGCGCAGCGTCCGCAACCAGAAGAACCTCCCGCAGAAGGAGACGCTCGCCCTCGAGGTAATCCGCGACGAGAACTACCCCGAGGAGTACGCCCCGCTGATGCGCAAGATGGCCAACCTCTCGTCGATCGACTTCATCACGGAGAAGGACCCCGCGGCCGCGGCCTTCCTCGTCAAGACGACGCAGTACTTCGTGCCGATGGCCGGCAAGATCGACACCGAGGCCGAGATCAGGAAACTCTCGGACGACCTGGCCTACTACGAAGGCTTCCTCGTCTCGGTGATGAAGAAGCTCTCCAACGAGCGGTTCGTGCAGTCGGCGCCCGAGAAGGTCGTCGCCAACGAACGGGCCAAGCAGGCCGATGCCGAGGCCAAGATCGCGGCGCTCAAGGAGCAGATCGCGGCACTCAGGTAACACCCCGCACACACCGACAGGGAACAGGCCCGAGACCGGTTCCCTGTCGGTTTTTTCATTGACCCGCCATCCGACAACACACCGCCGCCATGCCCACGATCACGATCTACACCGACGGTTCGGCCCTGGGAAATCCCGGGCCGGGCGGCTACGGCGTGGTGCTGCTCTCGGGCCCCCACCGCAAGGAGCTCTCGCAGGGGTTCCGCCTGACGACGAACAACCGCATGGAGCTCATGGCCGTCTGCGTGGCGCTCGAGGCGCTGCGCTTCGAGGGGTCGGAGGTCACGATCTACTCCGACTCGAAATACGTCGTCGACGCCGTGACCCGAGGGTGGCTCTTCGGCTGGGTCAGGAAGGATTTCGCCGGCAAGAAGAACCCCGACCTGTGGCGCCGCTTCCTGGACGTCTACCGCCGCCACCGGGTCCGCTTCGTCTGGGTCAAGGGCCACGCCGAGACCGTCGAGAACAACCGCTGCGACCGCCTGGCCGTCGCCGCGGCCAACGACACGGCCCATCTGGCCGAGGATACGGGATATACCCCCGGGGAGGCGTAAGCGGCAGTTTCTGTCCGTTAACGGGCGCCGATTCTCCGATATTTCCCATATTTTTCTCTTTTTCGCGCGATTATCGTATCTTTGTTCCGTCATAGCGTTAACCAACCAAACACTCCGGAATGTTCAAGACATACCTGCGGCTGCTGGGCTTCGCCCGCCCGATCGAAAAATACGCCATCCCCTACTTCTTCTACTCGCTCCTCTACGCGCTGTTCAACTCGCTGACGTTCATGCTCATCATCCCGATCCTGAACACGATGTTCGACGAGGGATTCACGCCGGAGCCCGTGGAGACGCTGCCGCCGCTCGAACTCAACCAGGAGTACCTGACCGCCCTGTTCAACTACGCCTATTCACACCTGTTCGATACCTACGACCGCCAGAACGTGCTGATCCTGCTGGCCTGCGTGGCCATCTGCATCAGCCTGTTGAGCAACCTGTTCCGCTACCTCGGAGCCTGGACCGTCGAGAGCATGCGCGCCCGCACGCTCCAGCGCATGCGCAACGAGATGTTCTCGAAGGTCATGGACATGAACGTCGGCTACTTCTCCGAGCAGCGCAAGGGCGACATCATCTCGAAGATCACCTCCGATGTCGGCGTCGTGCAGTTCTGCATCACCAACACGCTGCAGGTGGCCTTCCGCGAGCCGTTCCTCATCATCGGCTACATCGTCATGATGATCGCCATCTCGTGGGAGCTGTCGGCCTTCTCGGTGCTGTTCCTGCCCGTCGTGGCGCTCATCATCGGCAACATCGTCAAGCGCCTGCGCCACCCGGCCCGCACCAACCAGAAGCGCACCGGCGAGCTGGTCGCCACGCTCGACGAGTCGCTCGCCGGCATCAAGGTCATCAAGAGCTACAACGCCACGCAGTACGTCAAGCAGAAGTTCTACGAGATCAGCGCCGACCTGGCGCGCCTCACTCTCTCGATGGCGCGGCGCCAGCAGCTGGCCTCACCCATGAGCGAATTCCTCGGCATCACGGCCGTCGGGGTGATTCTCGTCTTCGGCGGCTCGCTCGTGGCCAAGGGGTCGCTCGACCCGGGCGGCTTCATCGCCTTCGTGGCGATCTTCTCGCAGATCACCCGCCCCGTGCGCACCTTCATCGACCAGTTCGCCAACATCAACCAGGGCATCGCCGCCGGCGAGCGCATCTTCTCGGTGATCGACTCGCGGCCCGAGATCGAGGATCGGCCCGGGGCCCGCGTCCTGCAGGGGCTCAAGCGCAAGATCGAGTTCCGCGACGTGCACTTCTCCTACGACGGCACGCGCGAGGTCATCGACGGCATCTCGTTCGAGATTCTCCGCGGACAGACCGTGGCGCTCGTCGGACCGTCGGGCGGCGGCAAGTCGACGCTCAGCGAGCTGATCCCGCGCTTCTACGACCCCACCTCGGGCGACATCCTCATCGACGGCGTCTCGCTGCGCGACTACACGCAGGAGAGCCTGCGCGCCCACATGAGCGTCGTGGCGCAGGACACCGTGCTCTTCAACGACACGATCGAGGGCAACATCGCCATGGGCAAGCCCTCGGCCACGCACGAGGAGATTGTCGAGGCGGCCCGCATCGCCAATGCCGACAGCTTCATCGCCGAGTGCGAGAAGGGCTACCAGACCAACATCGGCGACCGCGGCGCGAAGCTCTCGGGCGGACAGCGGCAGCGCCTCTCGATCGCCCGCGCCGTGCTGAAGAACCCCGACATCCTGATCCTCGACGAGGCGACCTCGGCGCTCGACACCGAGAGCGAGAAGCTCGTGCAGGAGGCCCTGAACAAGCTGCTCGTGGGCCGCACGTCGGTGGTCATCGCCCACCGGCTCTCGACGATCCACAACGCCGACCGGATCATCGTCATCGACCACGGCCGCATTGCCGAGCAGGGCACGCACAACGAGCTGATGGCCCGCAACGGCATCTACGCCAAGCTCATCGAGATGCAGTCGTTCGACTGACGCCCGGCCCGATCCGGGCGGCGAAGGGTGCCAAAGACACCCGGCCCGCCGCCTCTTTCCGGACGCACGCCGCCTACGGCATCTCCGCCCCTTTCCGGGCACACGGCCGCACACGGCATCACCAGCCCTTTCCGGACGCACGGCCACGCACAACAGCCCCGCCCACCTGCAAGCCCACGCGACACCTCCGCCCCAACATGTGCGCCGCGCAACACCTCCTTCCCCGAACAGGCCGTCGCACGACACCTCCGCCCCGGCATGTGCACCGCACGCGACAGTTCCGTTCCCGGGCAGGCATCGCGCACAACAATCCCGTCCCGGCCTCGATTCACGGCACGCCCCCTGCGGCGTGCCGTTTTGCATCGGACGGCGCCGAAAGCGCTGTTTTTTGCAATTTTTCCAATCTTTTTTCCTATCTTTGCTGCTTGTCAGAAAACCGGCAAATAACAACCATACATACCTATGAAGTTCAAGGAGTATAAAGGTCTCGACCTGGCAGGTCTGGCCGCCGACGTGCTCGCCGAATGGGACGCGCACGACACCTTCCACAAAAGCATCACCACCCGCGAGGGACACCCCACGTTCGTCTTCTACGAGGGTCCCCCCTCGGCCAACGGCATGCCGGGCATCCACCACGTGATGGCCCGCACGATCAAGGACGTCTTCTGCCGCTACAAGACCCAGCGCGGCTACCTCGTGCACCGCAAGGCCGGATGGGACACCCACGGCCTGCCCGTGGAGCTGGGCGTCGAGAAGAAGCTCGGCATCACGAAGGAGGACATCGGCCGCCGCATCTCCATCGAGGAGTACAACCGCACGTGCCGCAAGGCCGTCATGGAGTTCACGGGCGTGTGGGAGGAGCTCACGCGCAAGATGGGCTACTGGGTCAACATGGACGACCCCTACATCACCTACGACAACAAGTACATCGAGACGCTGTGGTGGCTGCTCAAGCAGCTCTTCGACAAGGGCCTGCTCTACAAGGGCTACACGATCCAGCCCTACTCGCCGGCCGCCGGCACGGGCCTCTCGACGCACGAACTGAACCAGCCGGGCTGCTACCGCGACGTCAAGGACACGACCGTCGTCGGGCAGTTCCGCATCCTCGACCCGAAGCCCGAAATGACGGGCTGGGGCACGCCCTGCTTCCTGGCCTGGACCACGACGCCGTGGACCCTGCCCTCGAACACGGCGCTCTGCGTCGGCCCGAAGATCGACTACGTGGCCGTGCGCTCGTACAACGCCTACACGGGTGAGAAGATCACCGCCGTGCTGGCCAAGGCGCTGCTCTACAACCACTTCAACAAGAAGGCCGAGGGCCTCGCGCTCGACTCCTACAAGCCGGGCGACAAGCTCGTGCCGTTCGAGGTCGTCGGCGAATACAAGGGGCCCGAACTCGAAGGCATGCACTACGAGCAGCTGCTGCCGTGGGTCAAGCCCGTCGAGGTGGATGGCGACGGCAACTGGCACGACGCCTCGCAGAAGGCCTTCCGCGTGATCCTGGGCGACTACGTCACCACGGAGGACGGTACGGGTATCGTCCATATCGCCCCGACGTTCGGTGCCGACGACGCCTTCGTGGCGCGCGCCGCGGGCATCCCGTCGCTCTTCATGATCAACAAGCGCGGCGAGACCCGCCCGATGGTCGACCTCACGGGCAAGTTCTACCTGCTCGACGAGCTCGACGAGCGCTTCGTCGCCGAGTGCGTCGACGTCGACCGCTACCGCGAATATGCCGGCCGCTGGGTCAAGAACGCCTACGACCCGCAGTTCACCGTCGACGGCCGCTACGACGAGCAGGCCGCGCAGGCTGCCGAGTCGCTCGACATCTACATCTGCATGAAGATGAAGGCCGCATCGCAGGCCTTCCGCATCGAGAAGCACGTCCACAACTACCCCCACTGCTGGCGCACGGACAAGCCCGTGCTCTACTACCCGCTCGACTCGTGGTTCATCCGCTCGACGGCCGCCAAGGAGCGCATGATCGAGCTCAACCGCACGATCCACTGGAAACCCGAGTCGACCGGCACGGGACGCTTCGGCAAGTGGCTCGAGAACCTCAACGACTGGAACCTCTCGCGTTCGCGCTTCTGGGGTACGCCCCTGCCGATCTGGGTCACCGAGGACCGCTCGGAGATGAAGTGCATCGGTTCGGTCGAAGAGCTCATGGCCGAGATCGAGAAGGCAGTCGCCGCGGGCGTGATGAAGGAGAATCCCTTCCCGAAGTTCCGCGTGGGCGACATGTCGAAGGAGAACTACTCGACCGACCGCATCGACCTGCACCGCCCCTACGTCGACCAGATCGTCCTCGTCTCGTCGAAGGGCGAGCCGATGCGCCGCGAACCCGACCTGATCGACGTGTGGTTCGACTCGGGAGCCATGCCCTACGCCCAGGTCCACTACCCCTTCGAGCACAAGGAGGACTTCAACGAGGTCTACCCCGCCGATTTCATCGCCGAGGGTGTCGACCAGACGCGCGGCTGGTTCTTCACGCTGCACGCCATCGCCACGATGCTCTTCGACTCGGTGGCCTTCCGCAACATCATCTCCAACGGACTGGTGCTCGACAAGAACGGCAACAAGATGTCGAAGCGCCTGGGCAATGCCGTCGATCCGTTCGAGGTGCTCGCAACCTACGGTCCCGACGCCACGCGCTGGTACATGATCTCCAACTCGCAGCCGTGGGACAACCTCAAGTTCGACCGCGACGGCGTGGACGAGGTGCGCCGCAAGTTCTTCGGCACGCTCTACAACACCTACTCGTTCTTCGCCCTTTACGCCAACGTCGACGGATTCACGGGCCGCGAAGAGGAGATTCCCGTCGCAAAGCGCCCCGAAATCGACCGCTGGATCATCTCGCTGCTCAACACGCTCGTGCGCGACGTGACGCGCTCGCTCGAGGACTACGACCCGACGCCCGCGGCCCGCGCCATCCAGGAGTTCGTCGGCGAGAACCTCTCGAACTGGTACGTGCGCCTGAACCGCAAGCGCTTCTGGGGCGGCGGCATGTCCGAGGACAAGCTCGCGGCCTACCAGACGCTCTACACCTGTCTGGAGACCGTCGCGATGCTTGCGGCACCCTTCGCGCCCTTCATCTCGGACCGCATCTTCACCGACCTGAACGCCGTGAGCGGACGCCACACCGAGGAGTCCGTCCACCTGTCGACCTTCCCCGAGGCCGACGAGCGGCTGATCGACCCCGACCTCGAGGAGATGATGTCGCTCGCGCAGCGCGTCTCGTCGATGGTGCTGGCCCTGCGCCGCAAGGTCTCGATCAAGGTGCGCCAGCCGCTGATGAAGATTCTCATCCCGGTGCTCGACCCCGCCATGGCGGCCCACATCTCCGCCGTGAAGGGCCTCATCCTTTCGGAGGTCAACGTCAAGCAGCTGGAGCTCATCGAGGATACCACGGGCATCATCACCAAGCGCATCAAGCCCAACTTCAAGACCCTCGGCCCGCGCTACGGCAAGTACATGAAGCAGATCGCCGCCATGACCGCGGAGTTCTCACAGGAGCGCATCGCCCGGATCGAGGCCGCACCCGAAACGGTGCTCGATCTCGGCGCAGAGCGTATCACCGTCACGCCGGCCGACTTCGAGATCACCTCGGAGGACATGCCCGGGTGGCTCGTGTCGACGGAGGGCAAGCTCACCGTGGCACTCGACATCACGCTGACGGACGAACTGCGCGCCGAAGGTGCGGCCCGCGAGCTGATCAACCGCATCCAGAACATCCGCAAGGAGTCGGGATTCGAGGTCACGGACAAGATCCGCGTGGAGATCGAGGCGAAGCCCGCCGTCGAGCAGGCGCTCGCCGGCTTCTCGGACTACATCGCCGCGCAGACGCTCGCCGTCGAGGTGAAGGCCGCCTCGGCGCCGGCAGGTGCCGTCGTCGTGGATTCCGATCTGGACGACGAGCCGCTGAAGATCGCCGTGACGCGCATCTGACGCCGCACACACAATACGGAGGGGCGTGCATACGTTATTCGCGTAAAATTTGGTGTTTTCAGAATAAATACTTAATTTTACATATAAACAAAAAAGAGAGTAACGACTATGGCAGACGAAAGAACCCGATACAGCGATGCCGAACTCGAAGAGTTCAAGCAGCTTATCCTGAAAAAGCTTGAGAACGCACGTGCGGACTACGAGCTGCTGCGCGCCACGATTACCCATACGGCAGACAACGACACGGAAGATACCTCGCCGACGTTCAAGGTCCTCGAAGAGGGGGCGACGACCCTCTCCAAGGAGGAGAGCGGACGCCTGGCGGCCCACCAGATGAAGTTTATCCGCAACCTCGAGATGGCGCTCGTGCGCATCGAGAACAAGACCTACGGCATCTGCAAGACCACCGGCAAGCTCATCCCCAAGGAGCGGCTGATGAAGGTGCCCCACGCCACGGAGTGCATCGAGGCCAAGGAGCAGCGCCGCAGATAACCCGAAACCGGGGAGGGGTACGGCCCGAACCGGAGGGTCGGGACGGGAGACAAATCCCCTCCGACGCAACCGATATGAGAAAAAGGTTCGCCTTGTGCGGACCTTTTTTTGTATCCGGAGCGATCGGGGTTGCGTCATTTGATACTTTTTGTCGTGAAAATGCGTTATCTTTGACGTATGTTCGCCCGAATTTGCATACTGGTCCTGCTGCTGACGACGTTTTCCCCGGCCGTCGCGCTTCCCGTAGGTCCGAAGGTGCACAAGCCCGAACACTTCACCCCCGACAGCGCCGGACGCTTCAATCCCGTCCGCGACACGAACAGCCAACGCCTCTACGACAGCATCCAGTCCAAGACGTCGCGCCGCCGGGTTCCCCGCATGCTCTACCGCATGCTCTTCGTGCGTCCCGTGCTCGACACGACGGCAACGGGGCAGGCCATCGACGAGAGCGTGCTGCTCGAACCCTTTGCCGGCAAGACGATCGGCGAAATCTCGATCGACCGCCGCCCGATCTTCGACGCCGACGGCAACTGGCTCGAACGCGCGGCCAACAAGACGCACATGCTGACGCGCGAACGGGTCATCCGCCGCGACCTGCTCTTCCGCACCGGCGAGCAGCTCGACCCCCAGACGATCATCCGCAACAAACAGCTGCTCCGCTCGCGCTCCTACCTCTCCGATGTCGACATCAGCGTGGTCCCCGACCCCGTGGACACGACCTGCGTGAACATCGCCATCACCACGCGCGACAGCTGGACCATCAGCGTCGACGGCGGGCTCCACTCCGAAGGGCGCACGACCGTCGGGGTCTACGACGCCAACATCTTCGGCACGGGCAACCTGCTGCGCATCAACACCAACTTCAACCGCGAGGACTTCTCCTACGGCGGCAACCTGGTCGAATACGAGATTCCCAACGTGCTGGGAACCTTCTACACGGCCGACTTCGCCGGCGGGCGCGACTTCTACAACTCGACGCTCAGCCTCGGGCTCCGCAAGGAGTTCCTGCGACCGACCGACTACGAGATCGGCCTGACCTACGGCGACATCCGCGAAAAACGCTACATGATCGAGCAGGACACGTCGCTGCTGGTCAAGCAGCGCAACCTCGACGCCTGGGGCGGCTACTCGCACCTCATACCCGCGCTCCGGTCGAGCTTCTACGTCACGGGGCGCTACAACTACCGCCGCGTGAGCGAACGGCCCGCGGTAAGCGCCGACTACAACCCCATTCTGCACGACCAGGACGCCCTGCTGGCCGGCGTGGGTCTCTACCGCGAACGCTTCTACACGGCCAACATGGTCTACGGATTCGGTCTGCGCGAGTACCTCGCCACGGGATACAAGGCCGAGCTGGTCAGCGGCTACGTCTGGGGCGAGTTCCGCGACGCGATGTACCTCGGCATCAGTTACGTGACCGGCGGATTCCGCCCCGTGGGCTACCTCATGGGCGGATTGACGCTCGGCAGCTACATCGACACGGGGAGCGGCATGTGGCGCCAGAGCGCCGTGGATGTCGACCTGCGGTGGTTCTCCAACCTCTTCATGCTCCGCCGCAGCCGCATCCGCCAGTTCCTCTCGCTCAACTACACGCAGGGCTGGAACCGCCTCTCGGGAAGCGACGAGAGCATCCGCTTCACCGACGAAAACGGCCTGCAGGCGCTCAAGGAGCACGTGATCGGCACCAACCGCATGATCCTCAACACCGAGACCGTGCTCTTCTCACCCTACCATCCGCTGGGTTTCCGCATCGCCTTTTTCGGGTTCGCGGACTTCGGACTGATCGGCTATTCGCCCAACATCTTCAAGAACGAGTTTTACACCTCGCTGGGCATCGGCGTGCGGCTGCGCAACGAGCGCCTGGTCTTCAACACGATCCAGATCCGGCTGGGCATCGCCTTCGGCAAGCCCGGGCTCGTCGAAAGCGAATACTTCCGGCTGTCGAACGCCACGCGACTCGAGCAGTGGCGCTACCGCCCGACCAGGCCCGAAATCGTCACGTTCGAGTAACCGGACACCATCCGGCGTCGGCCTTCGGACTTCCGGCGCCCGTCTTCGGACTCCCGGCACCCTCCATTTGGCTCCCGGCGCCGACTTTCGGGCGTCCTGTAACCTCCCCTTCAGGCTCCCGGCACCGACGTTCCGACTCCCAGACGCCCTCCCCTTCTGGCGCCCGGCACCGACTTTCGGGCGTCCAGCACCGGCCTCCGACTCCACAAAAAAAGCGGGGCCGCCCGAAAGGCACCCCCGCTCCGATGAACTTTTTATCTTTTGCTTACGGATTTGCTCACTGCCCGCCGCCGGCCTGCCTCGTGGTGATTTCGAGGGCTCCGTTGCGGCCCCGGCGGCCGTACTTCCGCTCGGCGCTTTCGCCATTTAACACATTGATCTCCTTGATCGTCGAGACGTCCAGCGCCGAGAATTTCCGGTAGGAGACCCGCTTGCCGTCAACCACGTAGAGCAGGTCCGACTTTTTCATCTTGCCGGTGCCGACCACCACGATATCGTGCTCGCGCACGGCAGCAGCCTGCTCTGCCGTCGCGGTGGCATCCCCGACAGCGGCATCCGCGGACGGCGCGGGATCGGATCCCTGCCACCCCTTCTCCAGGCTGCGCTGTGCCTCGCGCCACTCATCGCTGCGGAAATATTCGCCCATCGACGCCAGCTGCTCCTGCGCCACCAGCCATTCGGGGCTCTTGAAGTAATCGACCGTCGCCGCCACCTTCCGCTGCGCCTCACGCCACTCTTCGCTCTTGAAATAGTCACCCACGGAGGCCAGCTTCTCCTGCACGGCCTTCCATTCGTCGCTCCGGAAATAGTCGGGCGATTCGTTCATCTTTCGCTGCACCTCGGCCCACTCTTCACTCCGGAAGTAGCCGTTCGCTCCGTCCAGCTTCTGCTGCACGGCCTTCCACTCCGGGCTCCGGAAATAGGCCGTCGCCTCCTCCGCCCGACGCTGCACCTCGCGCAACGCGGCGCTGTCGGGCACGACACCGCGCGTCGAGATCACCACCACCCCGTTGCGGGCCGCATCCCCGTAGCGGACCGTGAAGCTCGAATCCTTGAGTACGGTGACCGCAGCGATCCGCTCGGCCTGAAGCCGCTGCACGCGGGCGGGATCCGCCACCTCACCGTCGACAATATAGAGCGGTGCAGGCTTCGCGTCCGGTGCGGAGAGCGCCTTACCGCCCTCCTCCGGCGCCGAAACGATCATAATCGAAGAGGATTCACGCGAAGCCTCGCGCGCGGAGTCCGTTCCGGACACCGGGGCCGGGAGCTGCGCCGCATCGGGCGCCTTCACGACCGGCACCTGCAACGTGCGGGCAAAGGCCCCCAACGCCACGGCCGTAAGCGGCAGAATGAGCAGCGCGCGGGCCGCCGCCCAGCGGGATGATCTTTTTTTCAGCATCATGGCAATACGGTTTTGAAGTTTACTGTGGTTGAAATTGTTGGCTGCGACAAAGGCCTGCGTGCCGACCGCCCGGCGGACCAGCAGCAGCTGGTAGGCGCGGGCATCCGTCCCGGCCTCGAGCACCGCACGGTCGGCCTCGTACTCGTGGATGGCGCACAGCTCCCGCCGCAGCAGCCACACCGCCGGATTGAACCACTGCAGGCAGCCGGCCAGATCGGCAAAAAGCAGGTCCCACGTATGGTGCAGCCGCACATGGGCCCGTTCGTGCAGCAGGATCGTCGCAACCTCTTCGGCCGGCTCCGTCTCCGCGAGCACGACATACCGGCCCCAGCTGAAGGGGGTGACCGGCTGCGGCGTGCGCACCAGCACCACCCCGTCCGCCAGGCGTTCGCGGCGCCCGCGGCGGATCACCCGCACGACGGCCGCAAGCGACCACGCCATGCGGCATGCGGCCGCCAGCACACCGGCAAGATAGAGCCCGCCGAGAAGCGCCGCCCACGGGAAGGGTGCCGCGGCCGACACCGGGGCGGCAGCCGACCGCACCTCCGTCGCATGGACCCATACTTCATAAGGTATGGGGACCTCGCGGCGGACGGTGATGACGCACAAAGGCAGGAGGAACGAGAGCACCAACAGCGCCAGCACGACAAGGCGGTTCAGGTGGCAGAAGGTCTCGCGCCCGAGCAGCAGCCGGAAGAAGAGCCACGCCACGGCCAGACAGGCCGCCACGCGCCACGTATAGGTCAACAGGGCTTCCATGGTCAGCGGGTGCGGTTGTTTTCGATGCGGTCGATCAGGGCACGCAGCTCCTCGACCGAGATCTTCTCCTCCTCGACCAGCGCCGACACGGCGCCGAGGTAGGAATTTTCAAAATAGCGGCTGATGACATTGCCCAGCGTGCGGCGCGAGAACTCCTCCTCGCTCACGGCGGCATGGTAGCGGTAGGTGTTGCCGTAGTCCTCGTGGGCGACGTAGCCTTTGGCTTCGAGCGAGCGCACCATCGTCGAAATCGTGTTGAAATGGGGCTTCGGGTCGGGAAACAACGCCACCAGCTCCCGCACGAACATCGGCCCGTGCTCCCAGAAGCGGTGCATCAGCTCCTCCTCGCGGCGTGTCAGCCGCTCCATCGTTGTCTTGTTCTCCATGACAGTCCGTTTTTGTCTCCTCCCGGCAGGAGTGCAGCGCCCCTTCGGCGCGCCTCGTCTCCCGGCAGGAAAGGTTCTTCACCGCAAAGGTAACTAAAAAAAATAATTACACAACTATTTTTTATAGTTATATGCAAAAAAGAAGTTTGGGCCCGTTTTTTGCCGCAACGACACTCCGTCGGAAGATCCGGGGAGAGAACAGAGAGAAAAAAGGCAACTCGAAAGAGCCGGAATCGCGGGAAAATGCCTATTTTTGAAGAACGGAAGAGGCTCCCGCGCCCGGCAGGCCGCAGCCGGACGGACCCGCCGGCACGCGCCGTCCGCGGCAGCACGATACCACGCGGCCGGAGCCCCCTTCTCTCCACACACGAATCCGATCGAACCATGGCACTCTTCTCCGAACGCGAAATCCGCGCCCTGGCCATCTTCCTGCCGCTGGCGGGACTTTTGATCCTCGGACTGACGCTCGCCCGTCCGAAGGCCGACCCCGAAGCGGCCCGCCGCGTCGAGCGCACCATGGAGCAGCGCGCCGACACGCTCCGCCTCAGGCCCTTCGACCCGAACACGGCCGACCGCGACGAGCTGCTCGCCCTCGGGCTGACGAACTACGAGGCGGTCAGCCTGCTGAAATACCGCGCGGCGGGCAAGGTCTTCCGCATCCCGGAGGACGTATCGCTCTGCTACGGCATCAGCGACTCGACCTACCGGCGGCTGGAGCCCTACATCCGCATCGGCCGCAAATACGCCTTCGCTCCGCGCGAGTACCGCACCGGACGCCCGCTTCCGCAGCCGATGGCTCCCGTCCCGTTCCGTATCGACACGGTCGGCACCCGCTACCTGCGGGCCATCGGCGCGCTGTCGAAACGCCAGGCCGAGGCCTTCGTCCGCTGGCGCGACCTGCACGGCATCTACGACATGGAGGAGCTGCGCGACTGCTACGTCGTGAGCGACTCGGTGGCCGCGGCACTCGAGCCCTACATCATCTTCCCCGAACGCACACCCCACCCCATCGAACAGCCCGTCAACCTCAATACGGCCGACTCGGCAACGCTGCGCCGCGTGTGGGGCATCGGCGAGAAGACCGTCACGCGGATCATCGAATACCGCGAACGGCTCGGCGGATTCGTCCGCGTGGAGCAACTCGCAGAGATTCCGGGCATCACGGAGCGCAACTACGAGAAAATTTTGAAACAAATTTACTGCGACAGTTGTGAAATTCGGAAAATTGATATTAACTTTGCAAGCCCGAAAGAGTTGGGACGCCATCCGTACATGGCACCGGCAACACTTCGGAAACTATTGAAGGCACGCCAGTTGAAAGGAGGTTGGAGCACCGCGGAAGAGTTGATCGAACAGCACATAATGACCCGGGAGGAGGCAGCACGGCTGGCTCCCTACCTGGTGTTCGGCACGCAAAGCGGACCCGACAGCGAGTAGACAGGACGAAAAGGTGAGCAGCAACGGAAGTGGCAGGCTCCCGCAGCAAGGAGGGGAGGGGTACACGAACCCTCCGAAAACAGAGAGCAGAACGGCAAAAGGCCGATACCCTGCGACACAAAAGAAAACAAAACAATAACAATAAAAAACACAAGACCATGATTATCATGCCGGTAAAGGAGGGCGAGAACATCGAGCGCGCCCTGAAGAAATTCAAGCGTAAATACGAGCGCACGGGTGTGCTGAAGGAGCTCCGCCGCCGTCAGTACTTCACGAAGCCTTCGGTGGCAAAGCGCGAGGCCATGCAGCACGCCATCTACGTGGAGCACATGTACCGCGACGAGGAGTAAATCCTCTCCGCACGAAAAAAGGGCCGCTTCCCTCCGGAAGCGGCCCTTTTACATGCCCGCGGCAAACGACAGGCGACGTGCTACTTGAAAAAATCGGCCCGCAGCGGCGAGAAGATGTCGAGCACGACACCAGCCTCGAGGCAATGCAGCCCGTGGGGCTCGTCGGCCGGGACGTAATACCCGTCGCCGGGCCCGAGCACCCGGCTCTCGCCGCCGATGGTCACCTCGTAGCGGCCGCTCTCGATCTGCGTCACCTGCGAATGGTAATGCGTATGCGTCGCACCGACGGCATCCTTGTCGAACGCCACCCGCACGACCATCAGATGGGGATCGTACCCCATAATGCGGCGCCGGACACCCGGTCCGCACGGCTCCCAGGGAAGCTCCTCCCCCGAGATGAACGTCTTGCTTCTTGTCTTCATGATAGTATCCTGTTAAAGATGGGTATCAGTGGAAAAATCGCCGCCGGCTGCCTCCCGAAATTCGCGCAGTGGGCGGAATCGTTCCGTTAACGTTAACGTATGCCGGCAAACCGAACGTCTGCGGCCGCACTCCGCCGCAGGATCAATCCTCGACGAGGTAAAAATCGACGTTGTAACGCGTCAGGATGTCGAGCGAGCTGTAGTTGTCGCGCTGCGCGGGCTTCTGCCTTAGGACCAGAAAATCGATGAGCGCCTTGATCGCCTTGAACGCCTCCTTGTCCGTGCGTTCGGCGATCAGCGTGGAGATCGTCCCGTTCTTGAGCGCCCGCATGTTGGCCTGCAGCATGTCGAAACCGAGCAGCTTCTTGTCCTTCACGCCGCGGATCTCCATCCAGTCCGAAATGAGGTGCGCACGCGAATTGAAGGTGATGATGTGGCGCACGTCGGGATGCTCCTCGAAAAAGCGGTCGAAAATCTTCATGTTCTGCAGAAAGTCGAACGGCGACATCGTGTAGTCGGTCAGACGGCACTCGGGGTTGTGGTCCTTCAAATAGGCCAGAAAGCCCTTGTGCCGGTTGAGCGTGGAGTCGTTGGGAGGGGCCTCGCCGCGGTCGATGTTGAAGCTGACGACCTCGCGCACCGATGGATCGCCTCCGACGAGCAGGTCAGCCGCAAGATACCCGCTCTCGAAAAGCGGCATGCCGAAATAGGCCAGGTAGTCGGTATTCTCGGGCTTGGTGTCGATGTAGGCCACCGGAATCGATAACGTCGACAGCTGACGTACCAGACGGATCGCCTCCTCCTTGTAGATGGGGGCAATGAACAGCGCATCGGGACGCGTGTCGAGCGTATTGGAGCAGGCCGCGCGGAAGGACTCGAGCTCGAACTGGTTGTAGTAAAAAATCTTCAGATCGACGTTCAGCCCCTGCGACTGGCGGATGGCCCGCGTAACGCCGCGGTAGACCAGTTCCCAATACTCGCCTGTCTGGAAATAGGGGATGATGGCCACGATGCAAAAGGCCTTCTTGCGGGAGAGGATCGAGGCATATATGTTTGGCTTGTACCCGATTTCGTCGATGACGGAGAGCACGCGCTTGCGCGTCTTCTCCGACACGCCCTCGCGGTTGTGGACCACGCGGTCCACGGTTCCGATCGAAACGCCGGCCGTGCGGGCGATCTCCTCCATCGTTGCAGTCTTTTCCGTTTCAATCATGACTTCGGACAGTGAAAATTTGAATGGTTGAATATTGGGTTACCAACTTTTCGAGTGTAAATATATTATTTTTTTACGGAAAATTTGCATTAAAAGCGAATAAATTATAGTTTTGTAAACGTTAAAGGCTATTCAATCACACGCAAAAGGCCATAATAAAATTCATAAAGTACAGTATTTTAATATTTTAATTACTTCATACAAGAATCAGGCAAGAAAGCGTGTACGTTAACGAACAAAGCATCGAACGATCTACACAGTATACAACCAATCTCTAAACCGACAGAAAAAATGGTAATACGTCTCACAAAAGGGCGGCTGAAGGTCGCCATTGCGGAAAACCGGGCGGAGCTCGGAGAGGTGGCCGCCCGCGAAGTGGCCGCATACATCATGGCCCTGCAGAAAGAGAAACCCGAGGTGAACATCATCTTCGCATCGGCTCCCTCGCAGAACGAGTTTCTGGCCAACCTGCTCCACTACGACATCGACTGGGGCCGCATCAACGCATTCCACATGGACGAGTACATCGGCATCGACCCCCACGCTCCGCAGTCCTTCGGCCAGTTCCTGCGCGACAGGATCTTCTCGAAACGGAATTTCAAGAGCGTAAACTACATCAACCCGCAGGCCGCCGACCCCGAAGCCGAATGCGCACGCTACGCCGCCCTGCTGCGTCAGATGCCCGCCGACATGGTATTCCTCGGCATCGGGGAGAACGGACACCTCGCCTTCAACGACCCCCACGTGGCCTTCTTCGACGATCCGCTCACGGTGAAGACCGTCGATCTGGACCCCACGTGCATCCGGCAGCAGGTCAACGACGGCTGCTTCAGCAGCATCGACCAGGTCCCCACGCGCGCCTACACGATCACCATTCCCGAACTGCTCTACGTCAAGAAGCTCTTCGCCATCGTACCGACGATCGCCAAGGCCAACGCCATCAAGGGAACGTGCGACGGCCCGATCGTCAGCTCGTGCCCGGCGTCGATTCTGCGCACGCACCGCGACTGCACGCTCTACGTCGACCGCGACAGCGCCTCGCTCGTCAGCCGGTAGAGGAGCGCCGCAGGGCGGAAAAGCACACCCCGCGGACCGTTCCGACGCCAACCCTCAGCCCCGTTTCCGGACGGGAGGCGCGGGCAGTCGGCAGGCGGAGCGACGCGGCAGACGAAAACCGATAACAATACGGACTTAAAAGAACCACACGATATGAAAGTCAAAGGATTAAGATGGATCATACTGAGCCTCATCATGCTCGTCTCCATCATCAACTACCTCGACCGGGGCACCCTCAACTACATGTGGGTCGCCAACACGAAGAGCGAATACCCGGCCGACCGCGTCCTCTTCGACGCCGCAGCGGGAAGCTGCACGCTCACCGCCGAGGACGGCACGCAGATCACCGTACCGGCCGACCGCGTGACAGCCGGCGACGACGGCACGTATGTCTATACGGCCGTGGGCGGCATCGCCGCCGAGCTGGGCATTCTCGACCCGTCGATGTCGGAAGCCGACTTCAGCGCCCGCTCGAAGCAGATGCTCGCCAACATCACGATCTTCTTCATGATCGCCTACGGACTGAGCCAGCTCTTCTCGGGCAAACTTTACGACCGCATCGGCACACGCCGCGGCTTCGCCTTCTCGGCGCTGCTCTGGGGTGCGGCCGACGCGCTGACGGCCCTGGCTTCGGGCATCAAGTCGCTGACATGCTTCCGCTTCCTGCTCGGACTGGGCGAGGCGGGACCCTGGCCCGGAACGACGAAGTCCAATGCCGAATGGTTCCCGAGCAAGGAGCGCGCCATGGCACAGGGGCTCTTCAACGCCTCGACCTCCGTGGGCTCGATCCTCGCACCGATCGTCATCTCATTCCTCTACCTGGCCTTCGGTTGGAAGGCCACCTTCGCCATCGTCGGCACGCTGGCCGTCATCTGGATCATTCCGTGGCTCTGGATCAACAAGAAGGGGCCCAAGGACCACCCCTGGATTACGGACAAGGAGCGTGAATACATCCTTTCGGGGCAGCCCGAGGGGCGCGCAACCGATCCCGGGCGCTGCAAGAGCTGGGGCGAGCTGCTGCGCGAGAAAAAGAACTACGCCCTGATCGTGGGCCGCTTCTTCATCGATCCCGTCTGGTGGATCTTCGTGACCTTCATTCCGATCTACCTGATCGAGGTCTTCAACCTCGATATCCGCGAGGTGGCCATGTCGGCCTGGGTACCCTACGTGGGAGCCGCCATCGGCGCCTTCGCCGGCGGATGGTTCTCCGGCCTGCTGCAGAAGCGCGGCCACTCGCTCAACTTCGCGCGCAAGTGCTCGATGATCGTCGGCGTGGTGATCGCCCTGCCGGGTGTCATCGGCGCAACGATGGCCTCGTCGGCCACGGCCGCGGTCATCATGATGGCCCTCATTCTGGGCGGCTATCAGTTCGTGCAGTCGAACCTGATGACGCTGGCCGCCGACTTCCACTACGGCCGCACGGTCGGTTCGCTGGCCGGACTGGGCGGTGCCGCCGCCGTGCTGGGAACGATCCTCGCCATGGTGGTCGTACCGATGATCACCCGCGCCGGATGGACCCCGTTCTTCATCTTCGGCGGACTGCTCTTCCCGATTTCGATCCTCGCCGTCTTCCTCTTCGGCGGGCGCATCCAGAACATTGACGAGGAAAACAACAAGAAATAACGACCATGAAACGACTGTTTGTTCTATTGGCAATCATCGGCTGCTGCATGTCGGCCCAGGCCGGCGAAAAGCCCGACAAGAATGAACCCGCCGGGCGGGTGAAGATCGTCAACGCCTCGGTCATACTGCCCTCACGGGTGATCGAAGGGGCTACTATTCTGATCGAACAGGGACGGATCGTCGCCGTCGGTACCGACCTGACGACGCCGTTCGAGGGGGCCCGCGTGATCGACGCCGCAGGGCGCTACGCCGCACCGGGATTCATCGACGTGCACTGCCACGGCGGCGGAGGCTACGACTTTTCGGACGGCACCGTCGAGGCGATGCTCCGCGCCGCGGAGATGCACGCACAGCACGGCACGACGCTGATCTACCCCACCACCGCCTCGTGCTCGAACGAGACGCTCTTCCGGCTCTTCGACACCTACCGCAAGGCCACGGTGCAGAACCACAGCGGAGCGGCATTCGGAGGCATCCACATCGAAGGAGGATACCTCTCGCAGGAGATGAAGGGCGGACAGGACCCGCGCTACATCAAGAACCCGACCCCGGAGGATTACAACGCCATCCTCGCGGCCGGCGGCGACCTGATCGCCCGCTGGACCTTCGCGCCGGAGCTTCCGGGCAGCGAAGGGCTGATCGAGGAGCTTGCCCGGCGCGGCATCCAGATGTCGATGGGCCACACCTCGGCTCTCTACGAGGAGGCCGTGGCGGCCTATGACGCCGGCATGAGCAGCATCACCCACTTCTACTCAATGACCTCGACCGTCACGCGCCGCAACGCACTGCGCTACGCCGGCGTGCTCGAGGCGGGCTACCTGCTCGACGGCCTCTACGTCGAGACGATCGGCGACGGCATCCACGTTCCCGAGCCGCTCCTGCAGCTGATCTGGAAGGTGAAGGGTCCCGACCGCATCGTCGGCGTCACGGACGCCATGCGCGGCGCCGGCATGCCCGACGGCCCCACCGTGCTGGGCAGCATCGACGACGGTGTGCCGGCCATCATCGAGGACGGCGTGGCCAAGCTGCCCGACCGCAGCGCCTTCGCCGGAAGCGTCTGCACGACGGACCGCGTCGTGCGCAACTACGTGACCAAAACCGGGGCCACGCTGCCCGAAGCCGTGCAGATCATGACGCTCACGCCGGCCCGCCTGATGAAGATCGACGACCGCAAGGGATCGATCGCCCCGGGCAAGGATGCCGACATCGTGCTCTTCGACGACGGAATCAACGTCTCGCTGACCATGATCGGCGGCCGGGTCGTATACGGCAAATAAGCGAACACGGGATACAGGAAACGAGGGGCTGCCGCAATGTGCG